>ERZ650304.11-NODE-11-length-147551-cov-37.780862_pt1 | contig 147551 bp, 307 predicted proteins | sample MGYA00376240_ERZ650304 | MGnify/ENA primary metagenome ERZ650304 (study PRJEB26733, sample SAMN07839271) | wastewater metagenome | biome: small river; feature: stream; material: water | place: USA: North Carolina | collected 2016-03-01 ...
TGTAATTTTAGTAAAGATTCACCATTAGTAATTGAAATGTTTAATTATGGAATTGCTGACGCTCGTGTAAATGTTTATTTGTGGTGTGAGGGATAACTATAAATTTTAAATTGACAAATATTAAAAAATTGTGATTTTTCTCACGATATTATCAATGATATTATCTACTAATAACATAGTAATATGTTATTAGTATGAACAACATAATTGATCCAAACGAAGAAATTACTGTAAAAGAAGCTAGTGATATTTCTAATAAAAAATATATTAGAATTATTAGAGCAATAAATAATAAAAAAATTCCTGCTACAAAAACTAAAAAATCATATATTATGAAATATGGTGATTTTGAAAAATGGTGGAAAGAAATTCAAAAAGAAGATGACTTAAAAGTTGAAGATATAAATGATAATAAAGAAATTTTAGAAAAAATTACTGAAACACCCAAAAAAATTAAAAGTTTAGAAAATAATTATTACGGCAAATGTACTCCTATTTGTGCTCCATTCAAAAAATATGAAAATCCATCGGATTCAGAGTTTCTAGATAAAGATATTACTTATATTTGTAAATCTTTTAACTTAAAACCTAATTCGATAGCAAATGTTGAAATTTTATCTTTAATAAAAGCTTTCAGATCATCAAAAATTACAATAAAAACAACTAATCTTGTTTCTAACAAAGAAACATTTTGTGAAATTTGTAATATTACTGTTTTGGGAGAACCTCAATTAGTTAGTTTTAATGGAGTAACTGATGCCTCGTTAAGAGGTAGTTCTTTATTGTTTTCTGATTTGGATGTTTCCAATTGGGGAATATTCGGATGTTCACCAGGACAAGGTCTTATTATTGATGTTTGCAATCCTCACGAATCTCAAATCAAAATCGAAATTTTCATTAGTGGATGGGAAACAAAAAGCTCTTATTTATGTAATAGAATTTGGGCTAATAACAAAAACAGAATAGCATTTTCAAAAATAAATGCTGCTAAAAATAGCATTTCTGTAATGAAAATATTTGCTGGTAGAAGCGGCGCATTAAAACCTAATTTTTGGAAAATTCAATCTGATAAATCATTAAAAATAACAAATGTTTCGGTATTAAAAAAACAACAAATTCGTTCCGTAAATGAAAATAGTGAAATAAGTTCTAATTTTTTCTCTGATTTATCAAAAATTAACATTGATTCTTTTGGATCTTGTGATTCGCAAGGTTTAGAAATTTCATTCAAAAATGAATACGATTGTGATGTTGAAGTATATGTTGGTATTTTAGGTGAAATCATTGATGAAGATTTAGTTGGTACAAGATAAATGAATACTTTCCTTCTAATCGATCTCAATAATTACTTCAGTAGATTTTTCTTCGCAAATCCAGAAACTTGCATAGAAAGATATTTACTTCTAATTAAAGATTCGATTAAAGAATTCTCACCAAATTGGATTTGTAATTGTATTGATGCTCCGATTTCCTTTAGAAAATCCCTCTTCGAAAATTACAAATCCAATCGAGAAAAGAAACCTCCCGAATATTATTCTTCGCTAAATCTTCTCAAATTTAATCTACAAAAATTTAATTATCCGATTCAAACTTCAAAATCATTAGAAGCAGAAGACTTAATTAGTTTGTTTGTAGAAAATTTAAGAGGAGAGAAAATTAAATTTGTAGTATTGTCGAATGATAAAGATGTTTTGCAAGTTGAAAGTATAGAAAATAATCAAGTACAAATTTTTGACTACTTTAATCGTAAAAATGAAAATGGTGAGAAAATAAAATTCGTACAAAAATCAATTAAAGATTTAGGTTTTGAAACTACAGAGCAACTAACCTTGTATTTATCTTTACGCGGTGATGCTTCAGATAATATTCCTGGTGTAAACAAATGTGGTGATGTTGGAGCTAGAAAAATAATTGCTGAATTTGGAACTTATGAAAATATTGTAAAATTGATTGAAACAAATTTTAATTTTTCTAGTTTAAAATTAGTTAAAAATGATTTTGAAAATTTTAAGTTAAGTTATCAGCTAGTGCAACTTAGAAAAGATGAATGGAAGTTTGATTTGGGGAAATATAAATCATGATTAAAAAAAGCAATCCCGTTGATAAAAATAAACAAGAATTAGCAAAAGAATTAATTGCAATTCGAGACAAACAAATCAAAGTTAAAGAATCTCAAATTCCTTCATTAAACGCACTGAAAAACAAATTAATTGATTTGAAAGTGAACATGAAAGATAGCATGTGGAATGGAATGAAATCAAGAATTACCATTCTTAGTTTAATGGATAAATTAGCAACTAATGGAGTAGACAGTGAAAAATTAGAAGAATTAAACGAGCGTTCAATTAAAGAAGTTGTTAAAATAAAATCAGAATCGGATAATAAATCATTTGGAAATACAATGATTAAATCAAATGAAGAATTAATTAATCGATTATTAGTTTTGATTAATAGCACAATAATTAGCTTTAAAAAAGAAATCAAGAATTGGCAGTCTAAAAAGAAAACTCACTTAAAAACTTTCAAAATAGGTAAAAAATGAAAACACTTACACGGATTGTAATATTAATATTAAGTTTGACCAGCATAAATTGTGTTTCTTTAGATTTAGCAAAAGAAATCACAAGTCGAGAAATCGATCATGACATAACCGCATCAATTTATTGCGAAAAAAGTGGTACAAAAGCTTCATGTACCGTAACTAGAAAAGAAAAGGTAGAAAAATTTGAATGTACGAGTGAAGTTTGTCAAAAAGTTAAGTAACTAGAAAATTTTGAACGCAAAAAAGCCCGATAATTAAGTTTATCGGGCTTTTCTATATTTCAAGCGTAAGAACTATCTCTCATTTGTGCTTCTTCGATCAGAAGTCTTGCTAATTTTCCATGTTTTTTAATAAACTTTAATTCTTCTGATTCAGCATCATCATATTTTCGTTGTGTATATAACTTATCTATTTTTCTTGCCGTATCTCGAAGTTTTTCTAATTTATCCCAAGTTAATTTACCATCGTAATAAGGTTGAAATCTACCCACGGATGTATTGTCTGGATTTCTACGTTTAGCTACTTTTTTCTTAGTAGTTCGTTTAGCAACTTTTTTAGTTGATTTTCTCTTAGCGGTTTTCTTTTTAGTTCCTTTTAACATAAAACTCCTTAATTAACCTCATTAATCACAAGAAATCCAGAATTAATTAAAAATTCTTGTTTCTGTTCTTTAACTTCTAAACTGATCGAAAAAGAATCTTTTAATTGTAAAAAGATTTCGATTTCATCACCAAATATTTCTTCTTTGTCGTGTAAAGCTATTGGATAACTGGCGATTATAGTATCGTTTTGTCGGATTGAAATTTCCAGGAAACCGTCTAAGGGTTGTTCTTTAGTTTCTAAATCTTTCAACAATTTTCCACTAATTGACCAAAATAAACTGGCTTTTAATTTCGCTTTACCTTTTGAATATATTAAATTATTATTTTGTACTTCGAAAAATATACTAGGAAGAATTAATGAAAATTCTCCTAGTATATTCGGAGTAATATTATTTGTAAAATATATTCCGCTTTTTTGTTTCATATTTTCAAGTTTTCTTAACTAGTTCTACTTTAAAATTGGAAGTGTCGAATCCTAATATTTTATTAGTTACAGATTTAAATTTTTCCAAATTAGCAATTCCCCACTGTTCCATTGCTAATGATTTGGAAGCCACACCACTTGCGAAAAATTTTAATAAAGTAAAAATAAATAATGCATCATCTTTAGTTTTCATTAAACTTTTAGCTTTATCTTCAGTAGAAATACAATCACCTAAAAGTCTAAATTCTAATGGAGCTGTTTTTAAACTATTACCACCATTATAATCAGGTTTTGTATTATCTGCTCCTAGTTCAAAAGCATAGTCAAACGCTTTTTGCTCATCATAAATTACCAAATTGCAATTAGTAATTATATAACCTCTTTCTTTTGAACCAGTTACAATTCCTTTACCAGAAGTTTCTGTTGCTTTTGTTTCTTTTTTAGGTTTAGCTAAAAACCAAGCTCCTGCGCCTAATAAAATTAATGGAAAAACGCTTTTCATGATTAAATATCTCTAGCTCCTACAGTTTGTTTCTTATGTTCTTTTGCGCGTTCAATTGCACGATCAAGTAATTTTCTTACTTCATCAGACAATCCTTCGGCTAAATCTCCACTCGAACGCATTCCTTTTGAAGCAATATATGCTTTTACTTTGGAATTAATTACTAATACTTCACCAGGATTACATCGTTTTGATTTTGTTTTAAGCATGTTTTAATCTTTTATCCTTCTAGAATCAATCTCGCTTTTGTTATAATTATTTTTTCAGTAGGTTTTTTCAAATCATTATTTTTGATTTGAATTGTAAATTCATCTTTCGAATTTATTTGTACTAAGCTACTTCCAAAATTCTGAATTTCTTTTTCGTCACTATATCCGTTTACTCTTGTAGAATCAATTATTTTTTTGTTTTGTAGAATTCGAAAAGATAATGAAATTTTTTCTTTTGATAGTACAAATATCTCCCATTTCAAATTTACCAATGCATTCGGTTTACATTTCAGTACAATTAGTTCATTTCTATTTACTGAAAAATATTTATTGACTTCTAATACTTTAAAATTTTCTTGTAAAGTAATAAAATTCAATCCATCATTTAAATCTATTTCTTTTTCTCCTATATATTCAATTCCTGCAAAAAAATTATCTTTATCATTTTCAAATTCAAAAAATTGTCTTCTTCTCATAATTTATTTCTTTAGTAAAAACATTCCACTAATTGCGGCTATAGCCATTACTCCCACTAAATTATTTTCAGATTTTGAACTGCCACTTGATTTAACTTTCATTTTTAAATCACCGGAAACTCCTACTGGCATGAATGGTTTTGGTGGTTTGAAATCTCCGAAAATAGAATTACTTGCTTTCATATTAGATACTTTATTATCTATTGGACCTTTTCTACTTTCAAAATCTTTAAATCCAGCTTTTTTGGCTTTAAGAAGAATTTCATTTTTGAACTCACCCTCAGGTATGTCCAAATACCTTAATTTCTTCCATTCATTTGATGAACCTAATACAGCAGCTAAATTTTCTGTCCATTTCTTATTTAATTTGGAATCTTGTAGTATTGCTGCAAATTGAGTATCATCAGTTACATAACAACAATTGATACTATTCATTACAGCATATTGCGTTTCACGAATATTTTTTAATGCTAAAGAAGGAACGCTATTTTTTAGATTAATATTTTTTAAATTGAATTCTAACTGATTCAAATTTGTAATTAATTTCTTTTCTTTATAAGCACCATTAAAAAATTTATCAAAAATAAAATCTCGAAATCGATTAAAATGACCAAATGGATCCGTAGTAACTGGAATTTTTATGTAATCATTATATTTTGATTTTTTACAATCTAATTGTCCTGAAACTTCAGCAGAACATAAAAATTTATCAGTATCAATTTCACCTGTTTGAAATCCAGACCATCCTTTAATTAAAGAAAGTTCTGAATATTTCAACATATTATAAATATTCGTTTCCCAAGCAGTCGCTAAAGAATCCGGAGTTATTGAAAATAATGCAGTAGAAGGTTTTTGAATTTGTTGAAATAAAGAAATGCATAAATTTCTTACTGTTGGATAAAAATCACCAACATCAGAAATACCTGCACCACCAGTACCGGGAGGTTTAGTTAATAATCGAATAGCACTATTAATTTCAAGAGTACCAGGAATAAATCCTATACCACCTGCTTTATTACTTGTAATATTAAAAGCTCTTGTTAGAATATTATCTGGAGATTTATTTTTTTCTCGAATTACATTAAAATCATCAAAATCTTCATAGATATATCTCGGAGAAAATAAATAATTCATGTCTCCAGCCGAAATATGATCCATACATATTCTAGTTAAAGCTTCATCCGCATCTTTACTAAATTGAGCTAATGGAATAGCGTATTGAGTAATTAGTTTATTTTTTGCATCAGTAGCATTAGTTTCTTGAACAGTTTTAATTATGTTTGAAACTAATTCTACTACTTTTACAATAATACCTAAAATCCAACCAACTACAGGAATAGCTCCAATCGCATTCAATCCTTCTTTATAAGAATCGTTTACCTGATCTAAAATAGCTAAAGCGTTTTGAATTTTTAAAGTAATTTTATTTACTGGAATTTCAAAAATATTACTTATATTATCAAATTCTGATGTCAAATAACCTAATGTGGATGCAATTCCTCCCATTGCGGTTCGAACAGAAGATACATTATTTTGAAAACATAATTTTCCGATATAACTTAAACCATTTGATTTTTGATCAAAAAATTCCTTTTTTAATTGAGGATCGAATCCAAATGAATCTGTCAACGAAGGATTTGGTAGTCTACTTGACCAAATATCCATGTTAAGATTTCCTCCAAAAATAGAATCGAAACCTTTATCGGATTTATCAAAGTTAAAAATCATTGCGTTTTCCTATAATCAAAGAATAGACTACTTTATTATTATACTGTTTTTTTGTAAATATAGTACAATAATAAAGTACACAAAAAGGTTTACAATTGGTTTTATATGGACGCACTTCCTTTAATCGCATTAGCTGGAGCCGCATTTTTATTTTTAGGTAAAAAAAATTCAAATTCGGAAAAAACTGATGGAAAAAAATCTAAAGACGAAATAGTTGTTGCTGGTAATATTAAATTGGTTACTTGTAAAGTTAATGAATTTAATGATAATGGTATTTGTAAAAAATATTGGATAGATGGTGAAACAGATTTAGCAGTTTCTCAAGCTTTAGATGCGTTAATTGAATCAAAATATAAAGGTAAATCTTGGGATGAAATGTGTGCCGATAAAAAAGTAGATAATGGTACTATTAATTTTCTACCAAATACTAATAGTTTAGAAATAGTCAAAACCATTATTGCAAATTTATGGAAACCTTTGATTACTAAGAAAATGTTGCCTCCTAAAGATTCTTCGCCTGAATATGTAAAAGTTGTTTGGAAAAAAGTAACTGCTATTTACTTTAATAAAGTTTGTGGGTTAGTATGAACACCTATTTCGACAATGCAGCAACAACTAAAGTAGATGATGAAGTATTGTCTGAAATGCTTCCATATTTTAATATTTTATACGGAAATCCTTCAAGTAATAATACTTGCGGACGAAAAATTCGTGATGGTTTAGATAACTCTAGATTAGAAGTTGCTAAATTTTTAAATTGTACTCCAAATGAAATTATTTTTACTTCCGGTGCAACTGAAAGTAACAATTTAGTTTTGAAAAGTTGTTCCGATATATGTTTAGATGACAACGAAGAACCTTTTCATTTTATTTTTTCGAATATCGAACATAAAAGTGTTCTAAATTTAAAAGATTATCTTGAACATAAAGGTCATGAAGTAGATTTAATCGAAACACTACCAAGCGGAATAATTAATTTAGAAGATTTGGAAAATAAAATACAAGAAAATACAATTTTAATTTCTTGTATTTGGATAAATAACGAAACTGGAATTATTCAACCAATCGAAGATATCTCTTTAATTTGTTTGAGTAATAGTATTAATTTTCATGTGGATGCAACTCAAGCTTTTGGTAAAATACCAATTGATTTGACTAATACAAAAATTGACTTTTTATCTTTATCGGCGCATAAATTACATGGACCAAAAGGTATAGGCGCTCTTTACAAAAACAAAAATATTGATCTAAGATGTCAAATAATTGGAGGTTCTCAAGAAGAAGGTTTTCGAAGCGGAACTGAAAATGTTTCTGGTATTATTGGCTTAGGAAAAGCTACTGAAATTGCTTCAGAACATTTAATTGAAAATACGAGATATTTCGAAAGATTAGAAAAATATCTTTTCAAAATGTTGAATTCTTACAACATTGATTATATTGTAAATGGTGATGTAGAAAATAAAGCTCCTTGGATTAATAATATTGCTATTTTAAATTCCGATGCTGAAACATTGGTAGAAGAAATGTCAAATTACTGCTTTAGCAAATCTAGCGCTTGCTCTAAAGGAAATTATCCGTCACATGTTTTGCAAGCAATGAGTGTAGATGATGATTTAATTGAAAAATCTATTCGGTTATCATTTAGTAAATATACTACTTTTGAACAAATTGATTCTTTTTGTAAAGAACTAAGTAAAATAGTAAATTAAAATGATTAGAATAAAAAGAAATCCTGGAATATTTGTAAAAGATAATTCCGTTTTCGAATTTGATAAATATAAAGAGTTTATCGAAGAAGTTCTTTTAAAACAATTACTTACTTTATCAAATATTCCAACAAGTTTACTAATTAAATTGATTGATAATTTAAGTAATACGAATATTTTAATCGAAAAAGAGAAAACTAAGCCGAATAAATTTGGAGTATTTTTAAATCTTAGTTTTTTCGATGAATCATACGGACGAAATAAAAATTTTACGTATTCTTTATTGATATTTGAATCAATTTCGTTGTTTGATAAAACATATGTTTATGTACCATTGATAGAACATGACTATTATGATTTTACAACGAAAGAAACAAATATTTATTTAATAATTAAGAAAACATATCCGTTATTTATTGAAAATCTCGTGAAGTTAAGTAAAAACAAATTAAAACTAAGTTCACAAGAAATTTCTGAAATAAAAGAAATACTGAAAAATAAGTTTAAAAAAGTAATTAGGTAAAAATAACTATGAGTTTCAATCCATTATTAGTATTAGGTGTCGGTGGTGCTGCTTATTTTCTACTCAAGAAACCAGTTAAACCCACTAAAAAAAGTAATAAACCAGTTGAAGAAAAACCAATTGTAAATACTACAGGTTTCACTTTAAATGACTGTAATGAAATGATTATTACAAATCAAGATCAATTTTCTGAATATAATAAGAAAATTCTTGACGAATTAATCTCAAATAAAGCTTATCAAAATCCTTTAAATACTAGTGCAATGAAATTTGCAAAAGAATATTTGCAAAAATTATTACCTACTTGTGCAAATAAAGAAATTTCAACACCAAATCAATTTGTAATAATTTACACAGTATTACTAAAAGGCGTTGAATTCTTTTTAAGTAATAAATTTCTAGTAGCTGATCGTTGGAAAAAATATTTCGCAAATGATGTGGAATTAGATTTATATATTTCTTCACAAGAAAAAGATTTTACTATTTGGGCTGAAGAAATTGAAATGAAAGATGTTGACGATGATGCTTTGAAAGCATTTGAAAAAATATTTGAAATTCAAGAAATTCCAACAATGGATAAAGGATTTCAATATGATTGCGTTTCAATTAAAGTAACTAACGATGTATTGATGTTAAGTTATTTTGAAAAACTTGCGAAAATTGTTGCAAATACAGAAAAAGAATTTGAAAATCCTTCAATGATTGAATTGAAGAAATTTGCTGAATACATGCTTTCAATTGTAAATCCTGAATGTTATGATCGCTACGTAAAAGCAGAATTAACAGATCACGAACGAGTAATTGTTCTTAAATTATTCGAATTGTTTATTTCGTCTTACATAAACGCAATGATCGGAATCAAAGAAGAAGTCGAAGCTTATAAAGCAAATTATGCAAATGAACAAATGATTTTACTACTTCAAGATTTTGATATTCCTGAAGCTGCTCGTCAAGAATTTGATGTAATCATTAAAGAAAAAGGAATGTATCCTTGATATGCTAAAATTAAGCAAAAAACCTCGTAGAAAAAATCCTAGTGATAAAGATGAAAAAGAACGAGCAAGAATAAAACAACTTGCTGAATATATCGCAAAAAAAGGAGTAACCAAAGTAGAAAGTTCAAGAAAAGCTTTACCTACTCTTAAAGATATTCAAGCTCGTTGTCAAGAATGTGGTTCTTGGATAAATGATTCAGATGAATATGAACATTATGATTGGTGTTCTACTTTAAAACGTTCTAGAAAAAATCCAGTAAGTATTTCAAAAACTAAATCAGCTAAATATGATCGTGATTTAATTCAATTGGATTTAACCAAAAAACCAAAATATCGAGATCAAGTTTTTCTAACTTACAAAGGTAAAGAAATTGAATTTACTGGAGACGATGCTGAAGATTTAAGAGATATAATGCGAGAGCAATTAAAAGTATTTCGTGGTTCTAGTAGATTACAAGAATTATATCCTGGTACATTAGAAAATTCTGGCGGATATGATACATTTATTACTGAACAATTGAAAAAAGTATATCCGAAAGTGTTTCGATGATTAAATCTACAAAACTTAGTAAGAAATTAATTAAATTTCCAAAGAATTTTGATGAGAAATCTAAAAAAGAAATTCTTGAAAAATCATTTACTGATTTAAAATATTATGTTGGTAAAAAAGTGCATGTTATACTTTTACCAGAAAAACCTAATACTTTAGAAATACGATTATCAGGTATGTTAATGGAAGAAAATTTAGGTAGATTAGGTAAAATTTATGAAGTTAATAATAAATCAGTGAGTTATGTAGCTTTTTCAGTAAAAAATATTGAATCGGTTACAATATCTAAGAAAAATACTGCTATTATTCACTTAAAATTATGAATCAAAATCTCAAAATCTTATCGGCGGATCCGGGAAGCTTTAAGGTAGGTATTTCCTGTCTCGAATTAACCAATCAAGGCAAAATTGAACTAATAAATTCAAATCAAGTTTACCTTGAGGGTAAATCGCTAGAAGAACGTCTAAATTTCCTATACAATTATCTCAATAATTACTTATCTCTCAATTCCGTTTCAGAAATCGCTTTAGAAGAAACTTTCGTAGCACCATTTGATAAAAAAGCTGGTAATTACAAATTCAGTATTGATGCTCCATTAAAACTTTCAATGTCAAGAGGAGTAATTTGGTCATTAGCTGGAAAATACGGAATTAAAGTTTTTGAATATTCAAACGGTGATGTCAAAAAAGCAATTACAAGAAATCATCAAGCCACAAAACAAATGATGATGCTTCAAATTGGAAAGATTTTTGGTAAAAAATTTGAAGAAGATGAAGCTGATTCTATTGCGATTGGAGTCACGCATTTAATTGCAAAAAAGCTTTCGATGTCTAAACTTGCTTAATTAAACTTAAAACATGTCTTTTTCCTGAGAAATTGTGAGCTTTGTGGTGAAGCGTTCTTCGAAAAGCTCCTAGTCTATGCAACAGCATCCTAACTCTTCATCATAAGCCTTCTAACGATGTTCTAAGCCATCTAAGCCAGTTCTATCTTCAAGTCTATCGTTCTATCATTTTGTGTTGTTCTTTTTAAGAAAATAGGTTTCCATGTCAAGATTAACATATCCCCCAAAAAATATAAATAATACTCCTGCTAATCCATTTGAAATTCAAAATTTAACTGTTACTGGCAATGCTTCGATTGTTGGTAGTTTATCTGCTGGTGCTACTTCATTATCTACTATTTCTGCTGGTGGAACTGCGCAATTAAATAACGCTAATATTGCTGGAGCAGCTTCAATTGGCGGCGCATTATCTGTAACTGGATCTTCAACGCTCACTTCGATTAGTAATACAACTATTACTTCTTCTGGATTGGGAACTTTTAATTCATTATCAGTAACAAATAATGCTACAATTACTGGAACTGGAACTGCCGCAACGTTATATGAAACTCAAGCAATTGTTACTGCTACACAAGCAAACTATTTAGTAACATCAACGGATCGCGTTATAAAATTAGTAACGACTGGTGCTGGCGGACCTTTTACAATTACATTTCCTAATATTACTACTCGAAATAGAGTTACAATTGTAATGACTGGTTTTAATACAGCTACATTTACTACTGGAGTATTAATATCAGGATCTACTTTTACTTGGGCAGCAATAGGCGATGTAGCAACATTTGTTAATTTAGGTTCTGGAGAGTGGTATTTAGATGGAGCTGGAATATCGAATGCTCCATAAACTCCATAAACGTAAAAATAAAAATCCTTCGAAACCGATTCAAGGATTACTATTATTAGCTGAAATGGGTAATAAATACGATGAACAAGATAAAGCAAATAAGATACTAAAAGAAATTAATAGTTTATTTGCTTCGAGAGGTTCTCGACTTATTCTATCAAATTCAGGAGATGAAATATATTATCTTACAGATCATTTGAAAGCAGTTTTGAAAATATTAAAAAATGCGTAATAAAAAAGCCCACTAATTTTGATTAGTGGGCTTTTTAGGTTTAACTCAATTACTAAATACCAGATTCTTCTAAGTCTATTTGAGTGTTCATGTCAAGTTTTTCGGAATTTTCTAATACTTTGATAAACAATGAATCAATTTTTGATTTTAATGAACCACCAAGCAGAGGAACTTGGAATTTAGCTCCTCCGTCATCTTTTGTAGCAATTAATCCTTTAGCAACAATGTTCATATCCCATTCACCAGTATCTTCGTTATAAGCATTTAGTAAATGATTAGCAGAATCATATCTTGCTGAAATATAAGATAGTGTTTTAATTTCTTCTGGACTGATTACTTTTTTGATAGTCCAAGTTGATGGGTTTTTTCTTTTTTTAATTTTTCGCATAATTATACCATCGGTTCAATTCCAACTGAAGCAGGAATAGTATCTTGATTGAGATTATTTAAATCAGCATAAGCAATTCGAACTAACCAAGTTACACTCATCCAAACATAAGTAAAAGCAGATCCGTATTTATATGGAATTAATCCTTCTGACCAATAAACATCTGGAGCAAACTTTAACAATATTGATTTTGTAACATTTTCTGCTTCTTTATTAGTTTTACCAGAAAACTGAGTTGGGTAGTTAATCAATAATGTTCTAGCAAATTGCCAAGCTTGAACTGCTAATTCTGGATTAATAAAAATATAAGATTTTTCATTACCGAATTCTGATTGTGGATCTAAATAAACTTGTAGATTAAGATTCAAATCAGAATAAATAGCTGGGATATTTTTAATTAGAATAGGAGTTTTTGAGAAATATTTGTAGATATTTTCTTCGTTAAGTTTTACATTAACATCAGAAGGAAAATCTTCATATTTACTTGTATCTTTATTTAAAACTAAAGAAGATTTGGTAGGTTTTCGATTTGCTAAAAATAACCCAGCTACTCCTACAATCAGTAAAGGTGCAATATTTTTCATGCTTCTCTTCCTCTTCTAGCTAAAATTGAAGATCTACGTTTAGCTCGAACATCATCTTCGTCTAAAATATCTTCTTTATCTGTTTCACGATTTAGAATATATTTTCTTTTCGAATCATTTGGTTGAAATTCAATTCGAATTCTCTTCAAATCTTTTTCCAAAATTTTATAAAGTTCTGAATCAATTTCTTTGAATTTTTTACCACTTATAAATATAACACCATCTAAAACTTCAATTGTAGTACCGTCTTTACTTTTTGTTTTTTTGCCAAATAATTTATCTAGCCACGCAGGATTATTTCTCTTTAAACTTTTAGCTTTAGTAAGTCGTTTAATTGCCATATTGTTTAATTAATCCTCTATAGCCTTTAACTTCAATATTGATTCTAGTCCAAGCAGAAATATAATCTTTATGTTTTGGATTTTTTGGATCTAATTTCTTTGGAGCATTTGGATCATCAGCAAAAGTCCAGGCATAAGCAATATCAGTTTGTTTAGTTGTAGTTTCATTTGGATATTTAACTACTGCATCTAAAGCTCTACCTTTGTAGATTTCTAATAGTGCTTGATTTGGATATTTTTTTTCCCAAGCTGCATACATTTGTTCTTGAATTTGAATAATTAAATAGTCGAACAATTTACCTAACGGGGTGTTGGCAAATTTTGAAACAATAATTTTATATTCACCGTAAGTTTTGAAACTCGAACGTCTTGGAGGAGAAATATCACAATTTCCTTTCCAATAATCAATTACATTTGCAGCGAATGCTCTACCAGGAATATCCGATGGAATATTATTTAAATACCAAGGTACTGGTGAAAATTCTCCGCCTACTTTAGCCCAATATTCTGCTGGAGTAGTTAATTTATCCGGATTAGTAGGATTTGAATAAAGATATTTTTCTGGTAATGAAATTGTAGATATGAAATCTTTACCTACTGCCCAACTTTGACAAGTATCTGAAATCCAAAGTAAATCTTTACCAAAACTTGAAGGATATTCATCATTATTAATTAACAAAGGATTTGCTAATTCTGATAAATTCGGAAAACCGTTTTTATTTGGTTCGCCATCTTCTACTTTGTTTTCATCTTTATTATCTACTTGTGGTAAATCTTTTGCGTTTAAACATTTACCATTTTCATCAGAATTTTCAGCAGAGCAACCATGACTACCTATGTTTTCATCTTTTTTATTTGTATTAGTAGCAGGTTTATCTTTCTTAGTAAGAAAATAAGCTCCTGCACCAACTAATCCTAACATTAATAATGGAGATTTCATGTATTAAAATTGCTCGCTTTCTAAGTCGATGCTTTGACCATCAAATTCCGAAGTAAAATTTACTAATTCATTCCAGAAAGGAATTGAACTTAACATTCCTTTTTTGTATTTACTAATTAAATCACTAAATGGAATGTTAGGAAATGTTATCCAGAACATGTATGTCGCAATATTAGTTAAAATATAACTAGGATCTGCGTATTCTTTAACACCTAATAAAATACCAGGAGTACCAGCTTCTAATTGAAGCATTGTCAAAATCATTGGTTTAAATTGAGCAAAGAAGTTTTCTTCATTAAATTGTTTACCAAATACTAGTCCATAATTTGATTTTTTAGGATCAGCAGTAATAGTTTCCATTCCATTAAATTGAGTTATGTCAATTTTATTTTTAACTAATACTAATAATGTCCAAGGTGAAGGATTTTTACTAATCCATTCTAACCAAGCTTTGTTATATTCAAACCAATTTTCAAAATCAGTTCTTACAGGAAAACTTTTAAAACAATTACCTGTTTTTTTAAGCATTTCAAATGCGATAATATAAGGAGAAGTTTCTCCTGATTTTACCCATTGTTTAGCAGTTTTCTCACCTTTTGCTTTCCACCAAGCATCACCAGTTTTATCTCCAAAAGCAAATGATTTACAATCTTTAGAAATAAACAAATCAGAAGGAGCTAATTTTCCTCCTGAACCAGAACCATCTTTAATTGGATTACCATTTTCATCCAAATCAGGATCATCTACGCAAATACCTTTAACATCTTTTAATCCTAGTTTACAACCATTAGGACCAACAGGATCATTTAAATCACCTTTTCCAGTATCATCTTTTGAATTATTTTTATCTGCGGCATTAGATTTTGTTGATTTCTTATCACCTAGAAAAAAGAAACCTAATACGGCAGCAGCACCTATAATTAATTTTGGATCTAATGCCATTTTTTTAAACCTTTTTTAATCAACCGCAATAAGCGCCTTGATTACAACCTTTGTAATTAGCTTTTACAAATTTATTAATATCACTCCAAAGAGAAATACCTTTTCCTAATCGTTTATTAGATTGTTCTTTTGACTCAGTAATGTCTACAATTTGTAGATCTTTAGTTTCTGGATCAATTAGTGCTTTTTTACCTTGTTGAAGAATATAAGGTAATGTACCATTATATCCAGGAGGATTTATACCCATGATATCAGAATATAAATCTGTTTTACCTTCAACTTTAGAAATTTGCCAATAAATTTGATTAGCTAACCAATCTTGATATAATGGTGGAATTCCATTTTTTTGTTTATCGGAAGCCCACATTATGTAATCACCAAATGGCAAAGGTTCATTTGTTTTCATTGGACTCATATTAATATACGAGTTTACAATTTTTTTACGAGAAGATGTTAAAGTTTTATAAGTAGGAGTTTCTTTCGCAGGAACATCTTCTGTTTCCGTTTCAGTATCGACATCTTCTGTAATATCACCAGTAGTATCTGTTACTGTAGATTTACCAGAAGATTTCTTTCCAGATAATAGGAAAAATCCACCAACAATTGCAGCTAATAGTAATTTGGAATTCATTTTTTAATATCTTTTTAATATCCTACTATAATTTTATTTTTTCTTCAAAATCCATCTTCCAGATTTTTTGGACTTTTCATATTTATGTTTAATGATTGACCAAGCAATCATCGAAGCTTTCTTTTTATCTTTATACTTATCGTAAGCTTCTTCGTAATATTTTGTCCATTTTGCAGAAAATGTTTTTGAGAACGAGCCCTTAGGTGGATTTGAAACTTTTTTAATTCTAGAAATCTTCTTTAATTTATTCATTTCGATCACCAGAAAACAAATTTACAAGTAATAATCCACCACCAGCTACGGCAGCAATCTTTAGAGCGTCGATAAAACTATCAAGTCCAGATTTTGCACCTTCATATGCTCCAAATAATGAACTTCTAAGAGCATCAAACTCTTTTTTCATTTTATTTGACCAATCAGCAGCAGTATTTTTTATTTCTTCTGCTTTTTCACCAGCTTTTAATACATAGCCTGCTTTTACTCCAGTAAATCTTTCAACTGTTTTATCAACAGCACCCATCCAAGAATCCATCCATTTTTTAGATAAATGTTTATGATTGATTATTACTGTAGCTAACATCCAAGGTTTGATCGAATCAAAATAACCTTCATTATGATTAGGCCACAATTTATCAGCAGGGTCAATTACTAATTGAGGCAGAGGAAATTTTTCAATTACCATCGAAGAACAAACATTTTTTTCTGAATTCAAAATATTAATTTTTGAACATTTCAAAACATTTATATTTTCAGCAGTAAAATCAAACCATCCATTGAATAAAGGATTGATTATGTAAAGAATTAAATCGTTTAGTTGTTTTTCGGTTAGATATTCAAAAGGAACAATTTTCTCCCGAATGACATCTAAGTTTTTTTCATTATAAGAAATACCAAAAATATTCTTAAAGAAAGTTTCGTAACATAAATATCTTTTTAGAGTATCTACTACTTCCGCTTGAATTGCAGTAACTTCAAGTTCCCAATCTTCTGAAGTATTTTTTAAATATTCAATATAACTTCCGGAAGTCATATCTTTTTCAAGACGAATTAAAACTTCTTGATTACCCATGATTAATGAGTATAAATAATAACCGTATATTTTTTTATCAAGAAATCCATCAGATAAAGAATATGCTAACAGTTTTAATTGCATATTATAAGTATTAGTAATGTCACTAATACTTGGTTCTACAATTTCTCCGAATAGAGCACGATCTAGTTTATGACCAAGAAATAATCCGGCTAAACCAGCACCTACTATTGCTCCTCCTATGATAATTGGAACTGGCATAAACTAATTAAACAAATTAAAACTTTTTTGGATTAACTCTTCGAACTAACTTTTCGAATTACAGGAATAGGTGTTTCAATACCTTCTCCGCGAATTTCAATTTTACGAGCTAGACCATCTAAACCATTAGCTATTTCTTTAGTAATTGCTTTTAGTTTTGCTCTGCGTTTAAGAAAATCAAAAGCTCCGCAATAGTTCTTTAATGCATTTTTGGTACCATATAAAATACCCAATTCAAATGCGTCCATATTATTTTCGGGTAAAGCAAATGATTTACTTAGAGCATTTTTTGTACTATCTCTTAGTTGATATTCATCAGGATTTTTACGTTTAGGTTTTGAACTTCTAAGTTCATCAACTAATTTTTGTTTAGTAATATCAGCGGCTAATTTGGCATTATCATAACTACCAAAATTACTTTTAACAGTTAATAATTCTTTACCACCTACAAAAGCTTCAATTAAAAATACTCCATTATTTTTTGGAGTGATACGAGTTGAAATAATATCCGAAGCTGTATCAAAAGAAGGATTTCCGCGTTTGACTATTTTTTTGAATACGCGTTTTGCTTTTTTAGGTTTGCGAATCATTTAGTTCTTCCTTCTTTTCTTCTTTTCTTTCTTTGCCAATTTCTTTCCATTTTTGTCCTATTTGTACATATTCATTGAATGAATTTTTAGGAACGTATTCGAATCTTGGTCTTTCTTCTCTTTGTTGAGTTCTTGAGCCGAATGATTTTTTTGGTAAATCATCGTCGTCATTATCATCATCGTTATCTTCTTCGATTTTGATTTTTTTAGAATTTTTAACTATTGATTCCGGATCAAAATTCTTTTCAGTTAGTTTAACTTTTTCACCTTTTTCATAAAGCCAAACTTCATAATCATCAATATCTTTTTTAACAATTAAAGTAGCAACGTAAGCTAAAACTTCTTTATAGTCATCACCTTCACCAATTGCTTCGTTATCTTGAAAAATTTCAATATTTTTTCCAGAAATTTTAAGTTTGAATTTTGTCATAAAATTAACTCTAAGTGAGTTTAAAAGTTTAAAAATTAATAATGCCGAAAAGAAGTAACTTCGAATTTTAGTTATATCTTTACGGCATCTCAGCACCTATTAAATTGTGAAACGATTGTAACGAAACTATAACAGAATCTATCGTTTTGAACTTTTTCGTTTGGTTGCTTTTTTGGTTTTTTTCTTGGCGACTTTTTTTACTTTTTTCTTTGATGCTTTTTTTGCTTTTGCTTTTGCCATTTTTATTTTCTTTCTTTTCTTTTCTTTTAACGCAATTAACTACTGTTGTTTACTTTATTTAAAATCAAACGAAGTTTCACATCAATATATTTTTTATCTTCTGGACTTAGGCTCACATTTCCAAGTTTATTGTGGAGAAATTTAACCATTTCGAGTAGATGAGAATTTTTTGAAGATGATGTGGAATTTCTTCGTTTTTTTCGCTTCAAACTAGGATTTCTAGGATTCAAACATGGTATGCAAGGATTAGGTCTTGGATTGCAAATTAATATTTCTTTACTGCGTACCATATTTGAATCTTACTATCTTTTAATAAAATAGTCTTGAAACCCCTGTGAAAGCCTTGAAAATTCCGAAAAACTATTCATTTTTAACTTTGACTATAGCATTGAAAAGTGTGTTATACAAATTTTGATAGTAAGGATCAATTTTTCCACTCAAAGAAGTAAAATCTCCATATTTCAAATCAGTAATTGAAATACAATTACCTTTTGTTTTAAGAGTAAAAATTTGTGAAAGTGAGATTAATAGTAACGAAGCTAATAGTTCTGGTTGTATTTCTTTTAATTTAGGAAGTAACACAAACATTTTAGACAAAGAATTAACATTCGATTCTTGTAATTCTTTAATCAAAGGATCATTAATTTTTGAAACAGTTTCTAATTCAAATACTCCTGGAGTTAATAATCCTAAAGCTAAAAGTTCTTGTGGAAAATTAATTGTTAACCAATTTGCTAATTCTAAATCAGTAACTTTATTCGATAAAGCGAGATAGAAAGCTGCTGATAAAACATTAATTACATAAAAGTATCGAATTGTAAATGAATCAAGAATTGAAATTTCTGGTTGTACTAATTTGAATCCTTTGAATTTTTGTTTAAGAGCTTCCGTGGCAAGTTCTCTTAAATTGTATCCATTTTCTTTATTTGGCGTTAAATTTTTATTTAGTTTTTCATAAACCGAAGAATTTTTAATTACTTCTGAAGCAAGATCAAAACCTTGAAAGCCTTTTGAACCAGCACAAAACCAATAACCATTATCTTTAAAATAAGGTTCGGTAGAAGTAACAGTAGCTTTTTTATCTTTTTTAGTGAAGAAATAAATTGCTCCACCTAATAAACCTAATGGTAGTAAGTCTTTCATTGTTTTTAAACCTAATATTAGAGTTTTGGCATTTCAACTACTAATTCAATTTGAAGATCAGTAGTGTCAATTCCAATTTCTTTTAAATTATCTTTGAATGATTGTAAATTTTGTTTGGCACCATCAACGTCATTTGATGTTAAAGCATATCCAGATCTAGCAAATCTAAACAAATTAAAAATAAATCGAGTTGTTACTTTATTATTAAAGAATTTTTTGGCGAATTTAATTGCATCTTCTTTAGTACCAGCTTCTAATTGTTCAAAACAATCTCCAACTAAAAACGGTTCGACATTCGCATTTTGTAATAAACCTTGTTGAGAACCAATTTGAAAAGCATATTGAAAAGCTTTTTGTTCATTATAAATTTTAACCGTATTGCAATTTATAATTTCATAACCAATGTCTTTTGAGCCGATTTTAGAATCATTTGAAATAGTAGAAGAGGTAGAAGCTTTTGGTTTTTTCTTAGTTAAAAAGTAAGCTCCGCCGCCTAATAGTAATAAAGGTAATATTTTCATTTTAGTTTAAACTTAGTTTGTTATTTCAACGCAATAATCGGAATTGAATTTTTATTTTTTCTAGTAATTTTTTTGATATCATCTGGTTGAAAAGAAAAAATTACATCAATATCAGCTAAATCTAAATTTTCATAATCTTCAAAATATATTGTATATTTTTTAGATCTGTGAATCAAACGACCTTTAAAAGATCCATATTTGTATTCGATTTGAACTTTTATATTATCATTATAAAATTCTTCTAACTGTTCTTCATTAAAATCAATAACTCTAGAAGGATCTGAATCGGGATTTTTTCTTTTAACTACTTTTCTTTTAATTGGTTTTCTTTTTAACATTAGTTTATAATCCCGCGCTCAGTAACAGTTAGTTTTCCGCCAGCCATTTTAATCAATTTATTATTTCGATCATAATAAACCATTACTTTATGATCTTTTTCAATCGGCATATTTTGATCGTATTCACCAAATCTATGATAATAAGTCCAGAAATCTAACTTATTAAACTTATCGGACCAATAATCAATCGCTTTACCTTTTCCAAGTAATTCCCATTTTAAAGGAAGTTTCAAATGCGATGACCAATTTTTTGAAAAATCGTAAGAGATTGGATTTTCATAATCTTGAAATGCAATAAAAGCTTTCATTGCAGGTAAAGATTTTTTGTTTTTTACACTACTCAAGTCTTTTGGAGTTATTAAAGAATTTTTAATTCCAATAAGTTCTTTAGTGATTGGATTCCAAAGTAAAGACCAGTTCTTAAATTTATGAGTAACTACTTCATTAGTAATTGCATCATAATATTTAACTTGTCGGAAATCTGCAAGCCATGCAAATTGATCTTCTTTTTTGGGTAGTTTAGAAGAAGTAGATTTTTTGGGATTAATTCTTCTAATCACGACAATCACCTAAAGGTTTCAAACATATCTATTCGCAGCTAACATTCGATCTCTTAATTCCATTTCTCGAATTCGTCTTTCTAAACGATCTTCGATTTCATCTTCTGGATTTGCTTTAGCTTTTTTGTCTTCTTCGAATTTATTCCAAAGAATAACTCCACCAGCGCCTAATCCGATTAATACTAATTTTCCAAGTAATCCATCACTCATTTTAAGTTTCCTTTGTTAAATAATTCAATAATTTTTTGAATCCATATTCACTTCGATACTTAGCAAAGTTATTTGGATTATACTTGTAAAGTATTTCAGGATTACCACCTGAGTTATTAATTCCTTTTACAATTCGATTTTCAACTTCTAACATTATATCAGGATCTTTTCCTTTTAAAAGTGAAATTGAATGCCAACCAAGTCTTACATCAAACCAAGTTTTTGCTCCATATGATTTATTTAATCTTGACGCAAAATCAACTGCATATGCAATAGTATAGTACGGATTAAAAATAGTTACAGGTGAGTTCTTTTTTCCAAACCCATCTGCTGTTTTTAAACAAGTAGAAGGGAATTGCTGAAATAAACCACCAGTCCACGACCACAAAGCAATATCATTAATATATGGGTTAGTTTTGTAAATTTTTTTAATTTCTAATATTCTATCTTTTTCTAAAGTCTCATATTTAATCGCTGACGGATAAAATTTACTTTCAACCCAAGCAACTCCCATTAGAAAATCTCGAAGATCTTCAATTTCTAATTTTTCTTCTAAATCAATTAGAATACTATTTAATTTAGTTTTGAAACTAGGTTGTTTTTTTGGAACGAATTTTCCATTTTTGATCGAACCGTATTCTCCGGAACTATTACTAGAAGATGAGCTAGACTTTTTATTAAGTATAGCTAATCCTGATAATAATAAAAGTGGAGTAATAAGATCCATGCGAAATTAACTTACAAAAATTTCAGGATATGAACTATTAAATAAATTTCCAGCAAATGTTACATCCTTTTCGTTAAAATAAAAATAAGCACCTTCTTTATTTCTAGGAGTATTTTCTTTACTTGTAACAGTATACATATTTTCTTGATATGGAGCCAATTCTAAAATACCGTATACAGATCCTCCACTTTTATGTTTTCCGTAACTAACAATTAATTTTACTTTTTTATTTAGAAGATCATCAAGTTCTAAAGAACTTTCAATCTTTGGATTACGAACTCTTTTTTTCTTTAGAACTTTACTTACTTTTTTTCTAAGCATAAATAATATTTCTTTCTAAGCTTTTTTAACTGTAGTTTTTGCTGGACCGCTTTTTCGAGTTGCGCGAGGATAACCAGAATTAAAATTCTTTAATCCGCCAAGTAATCCTTTAAATAAAGCACCTTTGATTGCATCAGGATTCAAATCATCAAAATCTAAATTAAATCCTTCTGAATCTACTGAAGTAGTTTCGTTTGTAACTGTGGCAGTTAATATATCTTGATGTGGTAATTCTTTATCAGAAGCTAATTCAACTATTTTAGCTCCGATTGCAGAGACTTCGGATTTTGGAAAGATATGAGGATTTCCATTTAAATCTTTGATTAGAATATAATCACCAGGAAGACAAATTGAAATTATTGTTGGTGTGGAAATGTTTCTTTGCATATTTTAAAGACTATTCTAAATCAATTCGAGCTTTTGTAGTTTTGTTTTTATATAATGTTATTTTAGCTACATCTTTGGCATAAAATATAAAACTAATATGTTTCGAAATTTTATCTAATTCCATAATGGTATAAGAATCTATACCTATTTTTTCTAAAGTACCAAAAGCTTGACCATAATGATAATCAATATGTACTAAATTATATACTAAATCATCTAATTCGACTTTAGTAGGGTTTTCACGTTTAGGTTTATAAATAGGTTTTATAGGTTTTACTTTTCTTTTTTGTAACATTTTCAAATCCTGTTTTTAATTACTCATCCAAACAATCACAAGAGTCCTGAAGTTTTAACAGCATTGTTAACTTGGAAACTTCTTCTTGTGAAAATAAATTACCTAAACATCTTTTTACAAGTAATGCTGCGCTACATTTACTACTCAAATTACCGTGGAAATGTCTCTTTGCATAAGTTTTAAAATTAATATGAAGCTAAATACTCTTTAACATCTTGTTTGGAATCAAAAGGTCCGTGAATTTCATGAATATTATTTATTTCAATTAATTCAGCGTTTGAAATTAAAATATCACCAGTATTAATGAATTCTTTTTGTTCTTTACTATTCCATTTTATAATATCATAACGAGAATGATTCAACCACGGTTTGTTTACATTCAACTTACGATCATAATCAAAAACAATTATGTAATATTGATTATTGATTAATTTTGGAAGTTCGGAATATTTTCTTATTATAGGATTTTTCTTTTTAGCTGTTTTTCTTTTCAACATTTTCAAATCCTGTTTTTAATTACTCATCCAAACAATCACAAGAGTCCTGAAGTTTTAACAGCATTGTTAACTTGGAAACTTCTTCTTGTGAAAATAAATTACTCAAACATCTTTTTACAAGTAATACTGCGCTACATTTACTACTCAGATTACCATATTGTAAGCCAAATTGATGTTCTAAATGAATAATCATGGCCTTCATATATAATACTATACTATTATAAAAAGGGCGTAAACTTTCGTTTGGATTTGTAGAAATACCTTTATTAAGATAATCAGTCCAATAAATTTCTAGTAAACAAGGATTCAAAGCTCTATGTAAGGTTTTAGAATAAAAAAATCCGTCAAATTTCATTCCTGGATTTCTTATTCCACAGGTTTTATATTTTGGATAATTCAATTTAGAATTAGCACATTTTCCAGGAATACCTTTATTTAATAATGATGATTTAGAGCAAGCCATTTTATTTTAGCTTTCTTTTATTTTCCGCAAAATGGACAAAATTCTTTACTAAGTTTTATCAGATTTGCGGAAGGATCTAATATAATTACTTTATTGTTATCAAATAATTTTAACTGAGCATGTAATTCTTGATTAGATCTATTTACTAACAATGGTTCTGTTTTTAAATCATAATAAGAATACATTGCCATAAACCATGCGACCACAGAATCACATTTACCATAACCCTGTTCAAGCATTACCGAAATATGTTCAATTTGATCAAATGCTCCGTCATTTTTATATTTTACACCCATGCAAGGTAAACATAAAGTTTCAGGTTTGTTTTTTTCTATCCAAATAATATTCATTTTAGAAACTGATCGAATAAGTTCTTTTTCATATTCGATAAATTCTGATAAATCATCATTTGTTATTTTGATTAGTAATGACATAATTTTAAGTATCAATTGTAAATACAAAACTGAAACATCGATCAGCTAAAGCATTTACCGGATTAGTACAAATATGTGTTGCGCCACAAGGAATTTCTAATAATGCAGATTCATTCGTAGTTACAAAATCGATAATTCCCATACTATGACCTTGAGCAATATCATTACTCAACCAAAAATACATTGATGTGGTAGTAATACCAGTTGATGCATTTATGATTCTTACTTTTCTTGCTCCGGGTGGGATTTCCACAAATGACGTAGTATTTGCAGTAACACCTTGATTCCAAGTATATTTGAGAATATCTAAATTAGTAGGAGCAACTGTCAAAGGAGCAATTTTTGCGGAAACGATATCATTTAATGTTATACCTGTCAATGGTACATCTGGAGTTTGAGGAGAAGTAATAACTTGAGTATTATCGGGACACAAAATATACATTTGTACATTTCGACCGAATATCTTAAATGTAGTTCCTCCCCCAATATCAAATTTAATTGAATGGCTATTTGCGGAACCATCCATCCAAGTACACATTGCTTGTAATGCAGAATATCTAGGTGTATTTGAAGCTAAAATGGTATCTGCTGGTAATCTTGAAATAGGACCTGATTCAACAGGTTGGATACGAATAGCTTCGATTGCATTTACGCTTACTATCCATAATCGTTCTCCTTTACTAGTTAAAGTAGCAGAGCACATTTCTACCATTTTACTATTAGGATTAAAATAACTCGCGGCTGTTGGATTTAAAGAATTTGTAATTGGTTGACTAGAAAATAACTGAAGTGTTCTGCCAATCTCAAGACTTCCCATTTCTGTATCGGAAACTTTATTATAAGATCCGACAGCAGGACATAATTCTGGAGATAAATAGGGAGCGCGATTTTCAAATTGAGATTGTTGTAATTGAGAAGCGGTAAATCTAGCCATAAATTTTTAACACTAATAAAAAAGCCTCTTTATTTATTCAACAAAGAGGCTTAATCGAAACTAACTAAATTTGAATTTCAAACTTAGAATATTTATAGATTATCGAGTACCGATCAAATCACTTGAAGCAGCATCGCCCCAAAGTGCGATGTATAGATATGCAGTTTGAGCAGTATCGGGATTAACTACGTCAATGATAAGACCTTGACCTTGTGAAGAACCGAAAACAGCCCAATCAACAGGTTGTGGCATACATTGAAGATTGTAGAAATCAGTAATACCACGTTGAGTAACATCAGTTAAACCGTTGTAATTGATTAACTGAGGTTCACCCATTACAGTGACGTTAGCAATTTCTAATCGAGCGTTTACGCTTGGATCATCAGTTGCAGTACCAACCATGTATACAGCGCGTGGTTTGAATGCACCACCACGACCAGCTAGAATTTCAATGTTTGCAGTACCAGCGGGACCAACAGCAATTGAAGCAGATCTACGAAATAAAACTCGTAATCCACATTCGCTTCCGGGCATTGTACCAGTTCCACAACCAGGAGTACCTGCGGAACCAATTACACTTGGAGCACAACCAGGAGCGCAATCAGCAGCACCTACGCCATAACCAGTATATCCAACGGTAGAACCATATTGTCCACCAGTAGCACCAACTTGTCGTCTTTTGATAACATTATAAGCCATTGTATTTATCTTCTTTCTTTTCTTTAATTATGATTTAATTTTGAACAAAGCTGATTAAAATTATTTTCAATCAGCTTTTTATTTTTCATTCTTCAACTTCATCTGGAGCATTTGCAGCAGTTTGATACATTCTACGTGCAGCATATGCTGATAGAGCACCTAAACCAAATGAATTTGCCATATCACTATATGAACCAGCCATTTCGGTAAATCCGACAGCGACGCCAGCAATACCTGCAACTAGATCAATATCGAAACCAGCAACGCCTTGTTTTTCAAGAAGTTTTTTGTTTTGGTCTTCTACTGAAAGAGTATCGAAACCAGGATTTGCTTTCTTAACTTCTTTTTCAATTTTACCTAAGTAATCTGATAAGAAGGCAGCAGTACCTACGGTTACAGCAGATTCAATAATTTTTTGTGATTTTTGTTTTGATTCCTCAGCTTGTTTACGAGCTTTGGTTTTGATTTTGAGTAATTCTTCTTTAAGGTCGTCTTTTGACGCAGCTTCTAATTGAGCAGTTTGCATAATCTATTTTTACCTTTTAATTTCTAGTAAGATTGGAATTCGAAATAGTTTCGTTACATTCTCTATATTACTATGAGTTTTAATTAATTAAAATAAAATTGATTTTAGAAAATGCTATGAGCGCTTCGAGAACTGCGTGATTGGCGCTTTTATAACCGCAGCAAGAACTTACAAGAACTTTTATAATTATAGTAACCTAATAACAGATATTAAAAGATATAAATATTATGGCGTTAACTTTACAACCAGAATTATCTCTTCCAAAAGAACTACAAATTTCATATCCTCCCGAAATTGTCGAATGGATTAAATCAAATTTACCTGGATTACGATATATTACTTTTAAAGAAGTTAAAGGTAGAAATGATTACAAACCTCAGTGTTGCAGAATAACAGTAAATACTAATGCTGGACCAAACTCTATTCCTGAAGAAAAGCCGAATGAAATTTGCGAAAAAATTTATTCTGTTCTTCAATATTTTCGTGACGCAGAAGATAAAGAAATTAAATTTTGCGTAACTCTTTATAATAAAACTAATGCAGGAGCAGATAAACCAAGTGCTAAACATATCGAAGTAGGAAATGATAGCACTGGAGAAACCGAATCTAAATTCTTTAATCCTAATAAAGTAGATGGTGATCTTGTTGATGTTCAAATGAGATATATTGCTCAAATTCAAGATTCAAATGCAAATTTAATGGGAATGATGGTTGGTGTAGTAGCTCAAGCATTAGAATCTAATAAAGAAAAAGATAAAACTATCCGCGAATTAGGACAAAATCAAGTTGAAATTCGCAGAATGGAATACACAGCAGAAGCAGAAAAAGAAGAACAAAAAATTCGTTATCTACTTGAGCAAGCACGTATTAAAGGTAATAATGAAAAACTTGAAAGTGCACTTAAACATCTTAACAAGAATGGTGCTTTGGATCATTTCATGCAACAAGGCGCGGCTAAATTATTCGGAGCTGTTAGTGGAAATGAAGAAATAAGAAAGCCACAGCCAAAGAAAAAACCACAACCAAAAACTCAAGAACAATCTAATGCTGAACAAGAAATGAGAGATAAACAAAAACAAGAACAAGCAATGAAAGATATTGAAGAAGGTTTAAGAATTGCACCTTTGTTTACTTATTGTAATTTACTTAAATCTAGTTTAGAACAAGAAGAACAAGAAAATGGAAATGATTCTGTAAATGTTTATATTAGAGAAAATCTTTCGACTAGTATGTTAAAAGATTTTACTGATTTATTGAATTCTGAAGACGAACAAGATGCGAGAAGTAATTTAAAAAATCTTCATAGTAATTTAAGCGATGAAGATTTTCCAAAATTATTAGGAATGAGAGCAAGAATGACGGATGGTCAGAAGAAAATTATTACTAGTATAATGAAATTTTTGGAAGAAGAAGAGAAAGAAGAGTAAAACAAAAACCCCGAAAACTTAATTGTTTTCGGGGTTTTTGTTTTAATCATATTTACTAAGATAATTCTTTAAAACTTTTTCTGTATCATAAAATCTTTTTTTAAATTCAGGTTTTGTCATTATTTCAGACTTAGGAACTTTTAATTTCAAAGTATATTTGATTCTTCCTGATTTATTTATATAATAAAGCATTCCAGGAAAATAATAAGGTCCTGGAGTTTTGAATACAAAATCTTTACCTTCTTTAGATTTAGATTTTAGTATCGGAAAAGGTTTTCGTTTCGAAGCTTTTTTCATTTCTTTAAATCCTAAACATCTTCAATATATTTTGGAGCAATTTCTTCAGCAATACAGAAAGTATGTGTTGTGGTAACGAACCCCTGATATCATAATTTTTTAATATCTTCTTTAGTAAAGACTTTATTCATATCAACACCATAATATTCCAAATTATCAAGATACTCATTTATTATTTCTAATACTTGATTATTCACATGATCTAAATTAGGAAGCATTGATGATAATCTCGCTAAATATAAACTATTTAAAATTTCGGAATTATTATCGTATAGTTTTACTAATTTTTGTATATCAGTTTGTGTTAATTTTTTACGTGAAAGAACTCTCAAACATTTTCCATTTGGTTCTTTATACCAATACTCAGCATAATCTAATCCTAATAAATCATAAATTGCTTCAATAAAATGAGAACCTTTACCGTTGTTATTTAAACCAATTTCATAATTATGATTAAAAGAACATTCTTTACCTTTATCTCTAGCATATTGTTCGGCCAAAGCTTTATCAGTTATTATTATTTTTGTTCCTTTAATTTCATATCCTGGAAATTTAGTAATCAATTTTCTATGAATACGATTACTATCATTTGCAAAGTAATCTGTACTTGAAGATTTTTTATTACTCAAAAGATAACCAATTCCGCCTAAAATACTAATTAATAATATTGGAGATTTCATAAAATTTTCATTTCATTTTTAGCTATATTTATATCATTTTCAGTTGGTAAAGAAATTAAATCAAATCCTTTAATTTTAAAATCATCTATTACTGTTTTTAAAAAATCTATAACTTGCTCAATAGTCATGTGTCCTGCACTATTAGCACCGACCATTGCGTAAAATAACAATAAGTATATGTTTTTTACATTTTTTTCTGTCAAAGAAAGTTTTTCGTAACATTTGTGAAATAATTTTTCTAATAATTTAGTACCATCATCATTTTTATCAAAACTTAATCCGTAATCATATGCAGTTTTTTTCATTTTATTTAAATCAGAAACAACTATTGTTTTACAATTAACTATACTGTATCCCGAATTAACTGTAAATGCTACATCGTATGATTTTGATTTCTTTTTTAAGACCATACTAGTAAGTATGGAAGCCATTGCTATTGATAATATGGTACCTGTTGATAAATCGATTTTCATAAGATTATTTTAAATAGACTACTACAAGTTTAAATCGTTTCTTTAAACGCTAAAAATATATCTTTGTAATTTGGATTTATTCCATATAAATGAGATTCAACAACATCTTTAGGTAAGGCTAGCTCACCAATTATCGTATTCTGTTATATTTACTGACTCATTACAATAATCACACTTTATCAACACTATTGGGCCTATTGGATTATTTAGATTTACTATAATACCTCCTTTTGTATTTCGTATTTTGGTACCTTTACATTCATGATTATTATTCCAATCATTAAATAATTTTATTTGATTTTCAGAAATTTCTGAATTGAATTCATTAGTCATTTGCTTTTTTCCATTCAGTAAATATATCTTTATAACTTAATGATAATGTCGAAATATGGGCAACTACAATACTTAAAGGTAATGTTAAACGTTTGCTAATTTTTTCAGCGTATAATATTACATTTTCTTTTTTGTTATTTTCCAATAACTTACTTATCTCATTCAAACATTGCAACTTACATTCAATTGAATCCTTATACCGAAATATCTTACTAATATACCAATCAATAAAATCATCTGCATCTTTAATTGAGGAAATCATTTCTTCTCTAGTTAAATCATCCGGATCTTTTTTATTTCTACAAATACGTACAATTTTATTTTCTTTAATTAATCGTGAACCAATTTCACTAGAATATTTAATTCCAGCTTTATCAAAGTCCATCATTAAATAATAAGTATTTACATTCTTAATTTCGTTATAATGTCCGCCTAATAATGGGATACAATTTTTAATTCCTGATTCATATAATCTAAGAAAATCAAAAATACCTTCTACTAAAATACAGATATTTTTCTTTTCGATTGCTTTTTTAGTTTTATCATAACCATAATAAATTTGTTTACGATTGAAAACTTCTGTTTCATTTGTAAGTAAATATCTAGGAATTTTTTTATCTTTGAGAATTGTTCTAGTATTAAATCCAATTACATCATTTTGTAGATTTTTGATTGGAAAAATAATACGTTCATGAAATGCATCATAATAATTTCCAGACTTTTCTGATTTTTTGATAATGCCAATTTTTTCTGCTAACTCAATTGAGAAATTATTTTGCACTAGCTCATTATATAAATAATTCCAACCACAAGCATTTACAGAAGGACAATAACCAATATTAAATTCTTGAATTATATTACTGGAAACTTTTCTATCAATTAAATATTTAGCTCCGAGTGAATCTATTTTTTCCGTTTTGGTATAAAAATCAGCAACAAAGTTATTAATTTTTTTTAATTCTATTGAAAGATTTGCGCCAGGAGTTTTCTTAAAAGGTATGTTATATATTCCACAAAGATACTCTAATGCTTGTGGAAAAGATAATGCTTTGTATGCAACAACAAAATCAATAATATCTCCGTTTTTTCCACATGCTCCATAACAAGTCCATTTATTTTTGATTGGGTCAATATAAAAACTAGCTTCTTTTTCTCCGTGTAAAGGACATGGACATGAGTAATTCTTTCCTGTTTTATTGAGAAAAGTAGAAACATGAGTAGAAAAGAAATTCACTAGATCTTTGGAACGAAGGGTTTTGATGGTGTCTTGCATGGTGAAAGACGAAACAACTTGGAAAAGGTTGTAATTTGGCTTAGAACGTTGTTAGCGGGCTTGTGGTAAGGAGTTTGTAGTGCGCAAACACAAAGAGACGTTCTTGACAAACGCCTCACAGTAAAGCTCAGGATTTCGTAGAAGAAACGTGATTTTAACTAATAAACAGGTAAGTATAAGTATTATCAGATAATTTTAGTTCTACGGTAAAACCTTTTCTAATTAATCTGTGTTTTATTTTCTCGACTATTTCGAGTGGATAATTACTAGTTTTACCCACACAATGTTCATAAGGATAGCCATGATTACCATCCAAATGATTACTGATATCTTTTAGTTGATCATTTATTATTCTAATATTTGTAAAATACTTTGTAAATAACATTGCTTTACAAATTCGATAAATAATATAACAGAGAAATATTGAATTGATGAGTAGTGATAAAATTAACATACGAAAAAACTTTCCTTATTCGTTCGGATAACAACTAAATGTATATTTGCCAGGAATAGTAACGATCATATCTCTAAATTCCCAATCATTTATAGTTTTTCTAACTCCGTTTTTATAAAACGTGACTATGTTTTCTTTTTCATTTACATTACTTACTAATATTTTAAGATTTTCGAACTCGTATAAATCTCCACGTAAAGGATGATTTCTACAATCTTGAGAACCATATGCGTAAATTTGTGCGTGTTTTTGTAATTTTCTCCACTGATCTCCAATTTTTGTTCTTTCTTCATCAATATACTTAACATGATCCTCTAAGCACTAAAGCATTCTTCAAGTTCTAATTCTCCTAATCCTGATTCTAAATCACAGTATTTGTATTTACCGTAAATGTATTTGTATTTACCGTAAATGTTTCCTTCAACGTACATTATTGAATTTGCATGATTGTAGTATTCTAGTTTGACGGAAATTTTATCTTCTTGAATTACTTTGATTGGTAAACGATTTAATTTTGCTAAACCGATATCTAAAATTGTAAATGCTACTGCTTTTAGATTATCCGGTAGATTTAGTTTGTCAAGTTCTGTTTGAAATTCTTCTTTTGAATTCATTGGAGTGTTTCTTTTAGCTTCTTTATTATATTCTTCGGCTTGTTTTTCTTTTAATTTTTGAAATTTCGATTTTAGTTTATCAGTGTATTCTTTTAATTTTTCACTCATTTATATTTTCTCTCTTCCCATTTATGTTCTAAGTATAAGTAAAACGAAATTAAAATCAATATGAAAATAATGATTAAAATGGTTTTCATAGTTCATGGGACCAAATTAAAGTAATCCATTCAGCGTTCAAACAATTTCTTAAATCATCTTCTGATTTAAAATATCCTGCTCCTGAAGTTAATCTTTTTTCTCTTCTGTGTATTTCTTGAGTATAAGTATATCGATAAACCCAAGTTTCTTCTCCTCGCCATTCGTAATATTTATACCCGTTAGCTAATTTATTCTGATGTTCTTTGGTTCTTTGTTCTAAATCTTCTCGTTCTTTTTCTTTGATTCGAAGATCTTGTAATTTTAATCCGTATTGAATTAAAAAGAAAATTACGGAGACTGAAAATAATCCTGTTAAAATAATAAATATTGTTTCAATCATTCTAAATTAGCTCCTTCCGACCAGTTAATAATTAGCTTTTCAATTTCTACATTCACGATTTTCCATTTTCTAGAAATTAAATATTCTTCTGCTTTTTTAATTTCAGAATCTAATAATTCAACTGTAATATCACCCCAAACTCCATCCCAAATAGATTCGTGACGCCAAATTTGTTTTCTAATTTTTCGAAGTAGTTCTTTAGTCATTTGCAACTTTCAATTTCAAAATGATTTTTACAAAGAGTTTTTTCGATTTCTTTTCTATCCGCATTGATCCAATCCCAAACTCCTGTTCTAATATACCCAGCAACATTATTAATATCAATAGTTGTTATAAAGAATTCGTTCTTATTTTTATCAATTTTTGACATGATTAAATCTCGCCAATATTGTTTATTTTGTAAAGATTTGAAAATAAATGAAAATGGAGTTAATTGTACAAATCCATTTGTTACTGAATTTAAAATTGAAGTTGAAAGTTCTGGTAGATTTGAACCACAACAAGAATTTTTGTATTTATCTTCGAGAATTAAGAGGTAGTATTTCATGGGTTTCTATTTAACCTTTCATATATTCTACCAATAAAATCCTTTAAAAATCGAATATTATTTTTATCAAAGTTTATTTCTGCTGCGGGAACATATCCTTTTTCTCTAAATGATTGAGTTTCTTCCCAAATTACAAATTTGAATTCTGTGTCGGATTCGATAAAATCAAATCTGGCATTGTCGCCTGTAGTTATCCAATCAATATTGTCACTGTCGTTGTTTATCATTTGTTTATTCCTAATAGAATGTCTAGTTGGGATCTGGGTTTTGGTTCAATTGGTATAGTTTCTTTTCCATTAATATGATAATGATGAGATATCTCATGAGATTTCAATATTGGTAAATCTTTTAAATCAGTTGTAAAAGAATATTGCTCTAATGCTGGTTCTCCTTTATTTCTACTTTTTATTCCATGATCAAGATTATAAAAATGCTGTTTACAGTAATTATATTTTCGTTCTAAATAAGCATTTTTCATATCATCTGGATATAAATATTCAAATATCTTTCTAACTTGAAAATTACCACCGTGTTTCATTCTGAAACAACCACCGTAAAAATAAATTTCTGTGGCTTCAAAATTAAATTTTGTCATTAAGATATTCTGAAATTCTTCTAAAATATCATAAACTGGACATACCAAATTAAAAGTTATGTTATTATCATCATCGATGTGAAAACAACCGTCAGAACAAACCAAACCTCGTATAAAATGTGCTATTAAATTTTCTTTTATAGGAGGTATTCTTAATTTTAGAGATTTTTCTGGAGTTATCCCCCATTTTATTAAATCTTTATATATTTTCTTTCTGGAAATTGTTAGAAAACAATGATCGTAAAATTTTTGAGTATTTTTATTAAATACCATTCTTCTTCTTATTTCGTTATCAGCTTTTAAAAATCCTTTTATTCTTTCTAATAAATGAATATCTTTACTACTTAATCCAATTCTTAATGTGTAATCATTATTTACTGAACCATCTCCTGCGATAAAACCTAATAACCATGATTGTTCTGGAGTATTTATATCTTCAAAATAATCATCGTCACATTTTATCATATTTTCAGTTAGAGTTTTACTTTGTACTCTTTCTCTAACTGGAATTTTATTTCTCTCCCATACATTTCTAACACTTCTTTTTACTATATTATATTTTTCAGCAATTTCGTCTTCGGTAAGATTACTATTTATGTAATCATTTATTATTTGTGATTCTTTAATTGAATCTATTAAAACGTAATCTCTTTTTTTTCTTTAAACCGTATGCTTCTATCATTCTAGCAACATACGTTCTAGATATTTTTAATTTTCTAGAAACTGCGGAAACTGTTTTTAGTTCTAAATAAGTGTCACATATTAATTTTTCATATTCTTTGCTATATTTTTCCATATTAAAATAAACTCAACTGTACTCTATCTTTTTCAACTTCATCAATTACATCGTAAGTTTTTTCAATGTAATATCTACGATTTATGTTATAATCAAAAGCGTTTTCACTTTCAATATTATTAGATTCTGTTATTTTCCAACCTTTTTGTAACAATGATTCTTTTCCGCTTGAATAAACTTTTACTAAAGTGTCACCATCATTTGATACAAAATATCTTTCTACTTTTTGTGCTTTTTTAACAATCTTTTTTCCAAGTTTAAAACTTCTATATTCACCCCATGAATTCTTTTTGAACTTTGTTCTTAATAAGAAATCCCAAATTGATTTATGATTGTTTATAGTATCTTCAATTGGTATATTATTTACAATATAATTCTCTAACGCAACAGCAATAATTCGAGAAGATGGATCTTTATGAAGTAATTTATCTTTTTCAAAAACACCTTTTAATTTAACCTTACCTTCATACGGAATAGCACAATATGAATTTACATCTCTAATGTAGATTTTCTTATAAATTACTTCTTCTAATGTTAATTTAGTTAACTGTTCCCAATTTTTACAAATTTCTTTGAATTGTTCTACAGTATTTCGGTATAAAAGGATTGTCCCGCCGTCAGTATTCCATTGTAGAGACTCTGAATTAGGAATTTCTTCGGAGATTGTTTCTGCTAGTAGTGATAATTGAATTTGACCAATGATTGTGGTACTGTATGTATAAAAACTGTCCCGTAAAAAAGAATTAGGTTCGTTTGATTTCCCGTATACACTATTAGCAGCTTGTTTTAGTCCTTCTACAATTGCTTTATTAGCTAAATTCTTACCCTTAGCTTTTTCCTTTAGGCGAACATCCACAATTTTATTTTTGTAAACTTCAATAAACTCCTCGCCTAAATGAAGAGGGAACAAATTATTAGCAATTGCGATAGATGGATACAGAGAAGAAACATCAATATCATAAATTACTTTTTCATCAGTTGACTCAAAGCAACCAGACTTTGCACAATGGATTCCCCCGACGCCATATTCGTAAGATAATCCTTTGTACTGAACAGAAATCTTTTCTTTGAGAGTAAATTTACTAGTTGGATCTGGATAAAGTGTAATACTTTCAAATTTTCTTAAAAGATCATTAAATTCTTGTGTTTTGAATTTAACATTCTTTGGAATACAATCTTTTAAGTTAATATGTGTTCGTTCGGTTCTTTCTTTACGAACTTCTTTCGGATTTTTATTAGTCGCTTCGCAATAAAACTTTAAAATTAGCTCAGAACCAATTTTACTATTTGACCAATTGATTGAATTGTAAGGCAAATCGTAAGATTTAGCTAATCCTTTTCTTAATTCAATTTCTTTTTTAGTATCATCATGTTCAAAGAAAGCCTTGGTCGAAAGAATGTCATTTTTACAATAACCGACTAATAATTTTAATTGATCTTCGGTTATTGAAGAATTAAAATCTATCGGGCTTTCTAAGCACATTTTAAAATTTAGGTTACACTGAAGACCTTTGAGGCTTTGAACCTTTCCTCGGTTATCAAAATGATGCATTTTGTATAAGTCGAGTTGTTTACAATATAATTTGTACTCGCTATACTTTAAAAATACATTTTCCCTATTAATCGTTTCCTGCGAAAATTTAAATATTTCTTCAGTAATTTGATCGGCTATATATTCCAATTCAAGCCAAGTCGATTCATTATTCAATATAAACTGACATACCTGACTATCATAATTCAAATTATTAAATCCAATTTGTCCTTTCAAACTTCTCAAATGTCTACATAAAGCGCGTAAATCATTTCTCTTATCAAATATTACGAATTCTATAATTTGGTTTGACTTAGTATCAATACCTAAATATAGAAAACAATTTCGAAGAACTTCGATATCGTAAATTTCGATGAAGGATCTTTCAATTATAGAAGTAGACATAAATAGGGATTTAGGGTTTTAGGGAATTTGCTCGCTCGATGTTGCGAAAATAGTTTTCTTTCAAAAATAATTCAAAATATTCATCACACCAACCGGAGGATCTTTATCAAATCCTTTCAATAATTTTTCAGTTCTTTCAATCGTTTCAGTTTTAAGTAATTGAATTCTACAATTCTCATAAAATTCTCTCCAATTATTTAATCTATTTCGATCATAAGGATGCATAATACTTAAAAAACTTACAATACTATACGATTCCAATCTATTAAAATCAACTATTTTTAATAGATTATCTACTTCTGAAAAGTTATCTTCGTCTAAAAGATCTCCGATAAGATCAAATATTAAATCTCCAAAGTTATTTTCGCGGCATAAAGACCATGTATTTGAAAAGTCTGTTTCGGAAATTGATTGGTAAATGGATTCTAGCAAGACCACCTAAGGGTTTGTTCGTTTGTTCCATAATTAATACCTCTCCAAAATATAACAAACAAATCGAACCTTAATCTGATTAGTATCCAATTTATCTCCTAAATTAATTATCGAAGAACTATTAAACAGTTTCTTGAATATTCCACCACATTCAATGTACTTCGTTAATACATTATTAAACGGACAGTAATCAAATCCTTTAAACAATTCTTTTACATAAGGTAAATTCTTACGAAAATACAAAGTTTCAATATATAATCGAGTTTGATAAATTAAATCTTTCGCACATAGAGCAAATTCGATTTCTTTACCACTGTTCAAATTATGTAAAATTTTAATTTGATCAAAAGTAATTTCAATTCCTTCAATACTTTTTTCGTAATGAAAAACTAGTAGAGAATTATTTTCTTGAAAAGTTACATTGTAATTTGGAAAGAGTTTTTCTAATCGGAATTTGGTAATCATAATTTAAAAACTACTCCTAATTGAGCTTTTGCAAATAAACGAACTAATTGTTTTGCACTATTGGATTTATTTGTTTTATTTTTTAATTCGTTCTGTAAAAATTCTTTTTTATTTTCTTTCAGATATTTACATTCTTTATCAGGATTTAATTCTCCTAGCAAATTTTCTGATAATTCACATTTCAAATCAGAACAAATTGGTTTTAATGTAGTTGAAAGAGTTAAATATTCACACTCATTGCATTTTGGATATATTGAAAATTTTGGTCCGATCATTTTTTTAACTTTTTTGATTAATTTTTCTAAAACAAATACAAAATGAATCCGAATCGTAAGGTCGTACGTGAAAATTATATTCAGGAAGTTTTGTTTTTATTTTTTCAATATCATTTAAAGTTAAATCTTCATTTTGAATTGAAATTTCATTATCAGTATATTCAAAAGCATAACACTCTGGAAATATATCCATTATGATCCCTGAAATTTTGTTACGATCTTCATTTTTCAATCTTAAAATTTCACTTTCGAAATAACTAATTGAATTTTTAATTAGAAATTTACAATTTGTATTTGGTAAAGTTCCGTAAAGAATAACATCGAGTTCTCTGCATTTATTATCTTTGTTTGAATTGTAATGTTTACAACCTGTGCAAGTTTGTAAAATTGTAAATGAGGGACCTTCTTTTTCTTGTTTTTGCATAATCTTATTTCTCAATTCTATTAAATCTAAGTTTGATTAAAGTTGAAGTATACGAATCAAAATCAATATTCCAATTTACTAAATATCTATTCAGTTCTAAAATTTCAGAAATATTTATACTTCCAATTAATAAACAAAAATAATCAGGACTGTTATCATACCAAGATATTTCTACAAATTCAGGAATACATTTCTTTAGAATTTTTTCAATTTCATCTCTTTCTTGAAATTTCATTAATTTTATTTGCTCTAGTAAATTAGCTCTTTGTGTTTCTATTTCTTTTAAACTCATGTTATTACCCTAAACGTCAAATTAATTCTAACTTCTCTTCTAGTTTTTTCTTTTAGAATTGCGTGTTCATACTTATGTTGAAAATCTCCATACATTACTGCTAATGAACCATGCTTCAATTCAACATCCATTTTGAAATTATCAGTATTTTCTTTACCAATAGCTTTTTGATGCGTTTCTTTGGTTCTGATCGAAAAGTTTCTAGTTTCGCCCAATGATAAAGAAACTACTAAAATATTCTTTTCAAAATCAGGACCTAGTTCTTTTTCATTATCTGAATGATAACTTACTGAGTCATTTTCATTTTCATAACAATTAATTAGACAAGAATTAAGTTTATCTAAATTTTTAACTGAAACGGTATTTGTAACAAAAGAATTTTCTTTTACTAGTTTTAGAATTGAATTTAACACATCTGGAAATTTTAAAGCTTTATGAGTAATTCCAGAATAAGAATAATCTTTTTCTCCGAAGTAGGCAGTTTTTCTTGGAATTAGAATTTCTGTACCTGAAAAATTCATGTACCGAGTTTCGAATTGTAATCCTTGAGCTAAAGAATTGAATAAAGTATTCGCAGTTTCTAAATCTAGAAAATCTGGAATATAAAGTAAACCGCCGGTTTTTGTTGAGAGTAGTTTATACATATGTCACATTCCAAATCTAATTTTATTCAAAGTAGTTCTACCACCACAAACTTCTTTTATATCAGTCAAATATTCAACAAATTCAAAATAAGAAGAATCTATTCCGCTATTTTTATAATCTTTTAATATTTCTCGATCTCCTTCAACTCGCGTTAATTCTAATAATTCATCCAAAATTGGCAAAGAATTAAATATAGGAGTTAGTTTTTCTAATGCGTCTTCTCTTGAAATATAACAATGTTTGAATTTAATTTCATCTTTTGTTATTGGAGAATTTTTAGGTACAAGAATGAAATAATAGGTTTTTTCGTAGCTCATTTCAAAAACTTTCTTTTGTCTAATTAATAATCTTCTAAATCCGAATTATCTTTAAAACCTTCTTTATAAAAATTCGTATCAATAAATTCCCAAGCATGTAATCCAGTAAATTTCCAATCGTTCCAATATTTCATATCAATCGGTTTGTTATTTTTAGTAAAGTTAGGTTGTTCTAATTGCGAAAGTGAACAAATTTTTTGTTTGAGTTTTGAAAAAGCTTGAATAACTTCGATTGGAATATTTTCTGAGTTGATTTCGAAATTTTCGACTGCGTTGATTAGAATTGTTTCTTGAGTAGTCATTGATTTAAAATTCTATTTATTGAAGTTTGATCCATTAAGTTTAATGCGGCTTCACGTAGTAAATCAGAAACTCTCCAACCTTCTGTAATTAAGTAACCTTTCTTTTCTAAATCATCCGCACATTTATTTAGCGCAGAATACAAATTTGGAGAATCTCTGCGCATATGGGAATCGATTTGATCATCTGGTAATATTGAATCTTTGTGAATTTTATTTGTCATTTTCTAATTCTTTCTTTAAAATTTCAATTGCTTTTGCTAATAATTTTTCTCGAATTGATCTTACTGGAATTGGTGAATTTAGTAATAATTCTAAATCTTGTAAGGCTTGTTGTTTATTGATAAATTATTTCGTAAATTATATTCAAGTGACAATCATTTGGTTTACACCAACATTCCAAACAAATATTCTGAGAATCTTTTTCTGTTTTCAATTTTTGAATCAACTGAATTTGTTTAGAAGTTTTTGGTAAATTTCTAATATACTCTTCAAATTTAGGAATACATTCTTCTTTAGTACATTTATGTTTGGCAATTGATTTATCTAAATAGCTAAAAGGATTTTCTAGAATTGAAGGTCTACCACAATAAATTAATTGATCAATTTTTATTGAATTTGCAACTCGCCAAATATGATCTTTGAATATTGTTATGTCTTTATACCAATATTTGTTTGGTAATTTTTTATTGGAGACGAAAATCATTTAAACCTATTCAATATTACTAATTTTTCAGAAGCTCTAGTATACGCAACATATTTACTTTTCCATAATCCCTTTACAGAAGCTTTAGTTACAGCCTCGATATCGTCCTCGGCGACATAAATCCTTTTCCACGTACCTCCTTGATTGGCGTGAGAAGTTCCCGCGTAATTGTACTTCACAGAATGAAACTTCTTCTTAAACGGATAAAACTGTAATCGATAAATATCCTTACACTTCTCTTGAGTTTTAATTATTTTTCCCCATTCAGAAACATCAGCTTCAAATTTTTGTTTGAAATTAGGATTAATGATATTCATTTCACCGTTAAGACCATCGAATCTTCTTGATACTAGGCATCTGTAATAAGGAAATTGAATTCTCACTCCATGATGATTTTCTCGATTGTCATAAATTGCTGATTCTAATACCTCCGAAATCTTCAAGCAATCAGATGAATCATAAAGGTTTAGTCCAGTTTCAGAATCATTTACAGATGAACTTAATGTTATATTTTCACCAACAGTAATCAAGTCTACATTTTCACCAAAGATACTTTTTCGAATCAACATATTAATTTTATCAATTGTTGCATTTCGATAAGCAATACATTTTACAAAATCAGGAGTATTTTGATAATCATCAGATTTAAAATCATTCAACATCATTTCAAGAAATGTTTTAGAATCTTTCAAAAGAATTAAATCATTTACATCAGGATTCAATTCCGGTTTTAATTTAGTTTTAATAGGAATTTTTTCATTATTATCAATTCGATCTTGAATTTTTCTTACTTCAGTTGCATATCGAATAATATTCGAATTTTCTGCTTGTCGAACAATTGATTTTAATTCAAAACAGTTTTCAAAATTGAATGCAATACTTTCGGTATCCTGTCCTATGCTTTCGAGCTGATATTTATCCCCCATAATAATCAACTTTGTAGTTGAGTACATTTTATTGATTTCTTTGATTAGAAGATTTAAATCAGAATCCAAAACCATTGAAACCTCATCAAGTACAATAATATCAAAATTAGAAACTAAAGATCTTTTCTTTGAATCTTCCTTTGGTCTTTTGAATTTTAGTGTATCAGAAGTTTCATCAGCAGTTAAACCAAGTAATTTATAAATCGTAATTCCTTGTGCAAATGGAGTTTTTCTTGCAATTAAATTTGTTGCTTGATTTGTAAAAGCGGAAACTGCAATTAACTTACCTTGTCGATAACAATCTTTGAGAATTAAATTCATCAAACTTGTTTTACCAGTACCAGCGGGTCCTTTCAAAACAAAAATTTTTTCAGTAGAATTCAAAAATCTACGAATTAGTTTCGAAGCTTCAAGTTGTTCTTCGGTAGGAATAAATTCAGAAGAAGAGGAAACAATTTTTTCAGGTAGTTGAGTTTTAAAAGGAGAGTACGACATTCATTGACCCTTGATTTTGATTTAGAGCGCAACAGTACCATCAAATAAATTAAAAATCGATTGTGAAATATTGGATAAAGAATAGGAAAAAGGCAAATTCCAAAGTTTTAATTTGGAATTTGCCCTTAGGTGACTGGCCTACCTCAGTTTTTATTTCTGTTCTTTAGTTCTTCGTCCCATTCTTTCATTGTAATCTTTCTACCAGCAGTATAGTACCCAGGATTCCCCATAATAAAATTCCAATTTTTCAATAATGAAAACACAACATTTGGAAATTTTTGAGACTTTTCTTTATATTTTTCTTTTAATTCAGTTTGTTTTCTTTCTCTATCTGAATCTTGTCCAATCAAATAATGCACAAGTTCTAACAAAGATTGAGTTCTTGGTTGAATATATCTATTATCTTTTCTTTTTGATAATATATCGGAAATTGTTCTGAGTTCGATTTCCGTCAATTTATCTAAATCTTCTTTTGTGGAAGATAAAATAATATTCGTTTCATAGTCTTTTATTTCTTTAATTGATATTGGCATATTTTCCTTAACTCAAACTAACTTCAACATTCTTATCACTAGATTTCACCAATCGAAAATTATACAACACATTTCGATCATCATGAAATTGAATCAAATCACCAGGATTCAATTTAGTATTCTCTTTACTACCGTTAATTAACATTCCTTCGATTTTTGTACCTAGTTGTTTGGAGAAGTATTCAAATATATTCGATTGAGCAATAGCAACAACTCGTAAATTCATATTTTCTCTTGCATGAAATATTCGTTTTGCATGATAAAACAAATATTGTTTACCGTTATCAATTCCTTGAAACTCAAAACTATAAACATCATCGATCGCGTTATGAGGAATTTTTAATGGATATATTTCAGCATAATTTTTGAATAATTTCCAACGAATTATTTCATTTAATGCACCGCCCATATCAGACGAAAATGACTTTTTAACAAATAATTCTTGATTTGATAACTTATAACGATTATTAAAAAATTCTTGCTCAGTTTGAAGTTTTGTTACAAATTTTTGTTTGGGTGTCAATTCACCATTTTTCGAATTGTAATCATAATTTTTCAAAATAGATGTTGTATTAATCCCACTAGGAATTTGAATAAAAGTAGAACAGTTTTTCGAATCAACAGTTAATTGACCAGTTCCGCAGTAAGATTTCTCAGTTTCTTTTCTAACAACCTTGTTATTTTCAATTCGTAAACTGCAACCAACTCTTTCGGAGACTTCGTTAAACTTTTGTTCGACTGCTTTTGATAAATCGACGCATACTCTAAAGGCCAAAAGATCCAAATAAGTCATTACATCAGCTAATTCTTTTTCAATTAAAGGTTTAACTTCGTCAAAAGTCAAATCGCCACGTTCAACTTTTTTCATTACATTTGCATATTCACCTAATTCTCCAATTACAGCTTGTAACCATTGCGCTGGAGACCAATCAGAACCATCAGGTTTAGAATGTGCTGGTAAACCTTTTGAATTTTTGAATTCTGGAATACGAGCAGTGTTTGCTTTTCGAAGAGTATCGAAAGTAAGAGAAGAATTAAAAGTTTTAGAAGGTTGTAATTTCCCTAAATATACAAAGTTCCAACCTTGATTAAGTTTATAAAGTTTTTGTTCTTCGTTTAATAACCATCCATGATTAGAATAATGAATCAATTTACTAATCGAATTTGTTAAATTACCAACAAATGTAAATTCATTTGCTTTTTCGAAATCTTCAAAGGAAGGAACAATTTCCGTATCTAATATAATTTTACATTTCATAATTTATTTATTTCCTCTAATTAATTCTGTTAATTGAATTCTTAATTCATCATCATCCCAAGAATATAATATTTCGTTCATTTTATCAACTCCGAATTTTTGAATTAATAATTCTTGAGCCCATTTTCGCCAATCTCTTAATGGTTCGTTGTACATTTTATTTCTTTTCTTTCACAATTCCAGAAAATATCGGAGTCATTGAATGACAAATAAAATTTGCGTCAGCTAAAAAATCAAAAGTTACAATATTTCCTTCCGTGTCTCTGTAATAATCTTTTCTTGATGGGATATAAATAAGATATTGTTTTCTAGTTTTCATATTTTTTTCTTATTCTATAATATTCAGGATCGATATCTTCTTTTTCGAAATTCAAATTTAGATATTGAATCGCTTTTTCTTCTTCATCAAATATTAAAACTTCGTTATTTTCTTTATAAAATCTACTTGAATCATAATCGAATTCATCAAACCATTGCAAACAAACAATAGTCAAATATCCATTTTTAGAATGAAAAAGTTTGTAATAAATATCATTCATAAATTCCAACTTTTTACTATTTGAATTAACTCATCCCAATCATTAGTATAAATAGCTCTATTTTTTCCTTCATGATTAGCGTTATATCCATGTTTCCACAATACAGCAATTCCATTTTGGCGATCAATCCATTTCTGTACATTATTCGGATGATCATCAACAAATATATTTGCAGAAACTAAATATTTTGCACTAGTGTGAATTACTTTTTTCGAATCAATATCAAAATGTTTCTTCAACCATTTGTTTCTTTGAATAATCCAATTCGGATAATTAATCATCGGACTAGTACAAACGTAAACATCAGCAATTTCTTTTAATTTGGCAACACCTTTCAAAGCTTCTGGGTAGGGATTCAATTCTGCAACCATGTTCGAAGTGTTAATTGCTTCCCAGAATTTATTTTTGCTAATTTCTGTTCCCTGTAATAATTCATCAATGTCCCATTCCTTCAAATCTTTTACAGAATAATTCGAATTTAAAAGTTTATTGAGAATATAAAAAGCATGTTCATGCCAATCAGCTAATACTCCATCGCAATCTAAAACAATTATTGGTTTTACTGGTTTACTCATAACTCCACATTCAAATTTCCAATTGGTTTTACAGAAAATTTTACAAATTCTTCTTTGTAATTAATTACATATTCATTAGTATCAAAAAATTTAAACGGTAATTGAGTACATGTCTTATATTCTTCGTTCCAATTACAAAGTTGTTTTCCAAATTCTCTTTTATTAAAATTACCAAGTGTCCAAATTCTTAATTCGAGAATTTCATCTCCGTGCATAATAAAATAATCATTAGGCCAAGAAGCTCCACATTTTGAAATCGAAGAAGTATAAATTAATTTACCATCTAATAATGCGTCATATTCATAATTTCTACACGGAGGATTATTATTTTTATATTTTAAAATTCGAATTTCGTAAATCAATCCTCTGAAATGTGAACATTCGTTTTCAAAACAAATTTCTTCTAGTCCGCAATTACATGCAATTCCAGAAGCTTCAGTGGGAATTACATTTTCATTTTCAGAAGAATCAAAAGAAGTGGATGATTCAGTATTACTTGAATTAAAATTATTACATCCTAAAAATAGGAATGTAGTTAAAAATAAACTATTAAGTAGTTTTTTCATATCTATCAAATTCTTCTTTCATACAAACATTACAACAACACCATCTTTCTGGAATAATATGAACATTTTTCGTATTGTTTTCAGTACTCACTTCAGCTTTTACTAAAAAATTTCCGAAGATGGTTTTTGATAATCTTTCAGCAGATAATTTTTCGAATCGATCAAGTGATATAATTTCTTCTTCGTTATGACCACAAGAACCATAAAATTTTAATTTATATATTTCGACCATCATTAATTATTTCTTTCGAAATTTCTCTTAAAATATAATCATTATCTTCAGAAATTTTTTCCATATGTCTAGATACTTTTTGTAAATGAAACATTCCTGAATTGAAAAGAGTTCTAAACAAAGCTTGAACTCTAGGAATTTCTATAAAATCTTTTTGAGATTCTAAAATATTTAGAAGCACATCAATATCTTGACAGAAAAGAGTTTTCATTGCATTGAGAATTGCCTTATCTCTTTCGTATAAAGAAACATCGAATTTTACTTCTTCGTTACTTGAAATATAAATTTCGTAATCTTTTTGTGTTGGATAGGTATTAGTAGACATTTTAAATTTTTCCTGCAATAAACATATTAATCACATGATCAATACCACACAACTCTCCGCTAGTAAAATATTCAATGTTATCTTTTTGCCATTCTTTTAGTCGAAAAATAATTAATTTTTTCTCATCTTCGATATATTCTGATAATGAGTAATCACCTTTTAATGGTATATAATTATTTGGATCGATCCCTGAATAATCATCAAATTGTTTTGTATTTAAGATTGCTAGCTCTGAATCTGTCATTTTAATCTCCAATTGTAAACCAAACGATATCTTTGTAAACAGTTCACTCTACTTTCCGGTGAAAGATATCGATTACCTATTTCGTATTTCTTAATAGTATAATCATACCCATCAAAAATCAAATAGTGATTATCACAAACAATTTCATCATTTTCTAATTTTTTGGATTCTTGAATATAGATTGCTTCTTCGGTTGAATCATTTATTATTAATGGAACATGAGTAGGAGGTTCAATTTCAAAACTAAATATAAATCCTTTCGGAAAAGAATTTATATTCTTTTCAATAAATTCTAATCCTTTTAACCATTTTTGAGCCATCGAATAATCATAAATTGCACTAGCTAACAATAATGGATATTCATTAAAATTTGATAAATATTCAATTATTTTTGAACCCAAAACAGCGCTATCTTTTTCATGTGCTCTTAGTTTTTCATAAACATACTCAGAAAAAGGTTTAAGTGGTTTTAAAGAACTTTTAGACATAAATTAAGCAATTTGTTTACCTTCGTAAATTGAATAATTAAAATTTTTATAATGTTTTCCTCTTAGTTCTAATACTTTATAACTTAATTTTTCAAAATTATCAAAAACTAAAACTTCTTGTTTTGGAACTTCGTATCTAGTTAAATAGAATTCATATTCTGCTTTTTCAAAAACATCTGTATAAGAATAAATTAATATGTATTTCATTTCAACCTTTTAAAAGAATCGTATATCTTTCATTTTCGGGAATACTTGGTAAAAATGCATTCTCATTTACATTAATTGATTCAATGTTTTCAATTTTAAAATCGACATTCGCGCATCGTTTATCAGTTGTTTCAGTTACAAATACGGAGTAAAGATTATTATCTTTATATAATAATCCTGAAATATAAAATATACCATTTGTAACTGTTACATAACGATTTTCTAAATAATTTAAAGCTTCTTGGTAAGTCATAATGAACACATTTTTCGAATTTTAGTTAGTATGTCAAATTGTTCTTGTTCGTTAAAATATTCTTTAAAATCCCAATCTCCACCATCTTCTAAACTTGCTAACATTACAAATTCAACGTAATTATCAATATAACCCATCATTAATTTAATTTCTTTTTTCGAAAAAGTAATTGTTTCGTCGTCTTCCATTTTATTCTTCCCACTCTTCTTTTTCAAATTTTATACCGTGTTTGATTTGAATAATATGATCTATTGCAAAATTATTTCTTTCCCATTCTCTAATTCTACTAATTAATGTAAAATTACTATTAGAAATTACATCTCTAATATATTTAAGATCTAGAAAATTAATTTGAGTTTCTTCACTCCAACAACTAATGATCGAAAATCTAATTATTTCATTGTCAATTTCAATTTCCCATTTTGGAAGGTCTCGTTTTAGATCGGATTTAAATTCAGATTTTTTCATATTAACCAAACACTTTCTTTAATTTATTTTTGAATTCTTGTAATTCGGTTTTACCTAGTTTGATACCATCTTCTTTCAAATTATTTAGAAAATTTTCATCATTTACTGAATCGATTAGATAATCTACAGTCCAAGGACCAGAGCTATTCAAATACGTTGCTAAAATTTTACATTCTTGCTTCGAAAAAGTCACCGCGTTGATTCGATAATCTTCAAACGCCTGATAACTTATCGGAAACAATTGTTTCGTAAACGTGGCTACAGCATTTGCATAATTTTGAATTTCTTTTTGAGCATGACCGTCAATTCGCAACCCTAAGAAATGGAGTAAATTATGTAAATCACATTTCCATCTTTTTCTTGTGTAAGTAGCTAATGGTAAATGCATTCGAGCAACTTCTGGTGCTAAATCTTTTGTACAAAATTCGGAGTAAGTATTTACTGCGTTTTGTACCGAGAAGTTATAGCGTTCAATAAACCAGTTATGTTCATCTTGGTTAAAAGGTAAACCGGAACCTTGTCTACTTGAAGAACCAGTTGGTGAATGGACCAATCTTTCGATTGGCAGATCGAACACCTCTCCAGGTAATTCAGAGTATCTCGCAGAAATTTCATTTGTTTTACCAGTACGATGTCGAATCCATTGGCGTTCAACAAAGATTGGCAAAGCTACTTCAAATTCAATATCCGCAAATTCAAAAGGAGAACTATGTCGATTTCGCATTAAATATCGAATCAAAGATTCATTATCTTTTGATTTTGAATTTGAAGTTAATCGCGCAACTTCGCAAATATGTGCATCAGAACCATAATATCCAATTAATGCTACATAACCGAATTTATCTACTTCGATTATAGGAATGTTTCTTTCTCTTAACTCTTGTTTTGCTTTTTCTAGTGTTGGGGCTTTAGTTGTCATTTAATTTTTAGTCCAAATAGGTAAAGGAATTACATTCTGCGGAATTATATATTGAGAAGTTAACGCTTTAATTGACAGTTCAACATTTCGCAAATCACCAGTTTTCATTCTGTATTCTAAATTTTTCATACATTTGACGGGATTGTTTTCAAAATAGATAAATTCTAAAATAGGATTGTCAAAATTATTATTGATCCAAATTATTTCATTATTGAGAATTTTTGGAACGCATAACCATGGATGAGTGAATATATAACCATTTTTCAAACTAATAATGAAATTTTTATTTCGACAATCAAAATCATCAACAATAGGAATATTCGGAATTGTTTCTAATGACAATTTGTTTGCTAACCAAGATTTACCAGAACAAGGTAATCCTACGATAAAAGTTATTTTCATTCTGATTTAATATAGTTCTTTTCTTTTAACCATTCGAATAATTCTTCGAGATAAATATATTTATAACCATAAGTTATAGAACCTCCGTAGTAGTCTCCGGAACTTTCTTCTTCTTTGTTTAATAATTTATTAGACATTGATCTGTACTGTAAGTATGAAATATCAGGACAATAATATTCTAATATAGAGTCAATTTCTGTAAATTCCGGTTCTATCTCTCCTGAAACTTCGGTTTTGTGATCATATCCACATGAAGTTCCTCCTAATGACCATGAAACTCCAATTCGATCTTTTGTATTATGACTAGATCGATAATCATACCAAGGTGCAATATTCAATTCATTGTTCAATGTTAATAAAAATTGTTCGTAATCTTGTATCATATTCATTTAATTTTCACAATTGCTGAAATTTCTGTTTTTAATTGAGAAGTAATCATATCTCTTTTGATAATTTTTGAAGATTTAACTACTGAAACTGAATCGGCTTCTAAAGTATAAATTTTCTTGACATAATCTTTCAAAGCAATTGCAATTTCGTCTTTTGATAATATGATTTTCATCTTTGTGGATTAATTTTTGTTGGAGTAGCAGTTGCAGAAAAAATTTGAGTTTGACTTCTATCATCAATTTCACTTCTTAAACAAATTCGATTTAAATCGAATGTTTCATCAGTTTTACAAAAGCTTAAACAATAATCTTTAATCGCTAATTTAATATCTTCTTCGTTTAAATTATAAGTAATCGTCATTTTAATTCTCCGAAATCAGTTAAAAGTTCTTTGTACTCATCAATCATTTGAAATAAATAGGCATTCGAATAATTTTCAAAATCATTATAATCTGAAACACTTCGAATATTTGTGGAAACATTATACATTGACTCATTAACAGCGGATATAATATTCGATAACTTTTGCAGTTTCATTGTTTGCAAACGAATATAATTTTGTTTTTCTGTTTCGTTCATATTAACTCCCATAAATCCCTATCAGCCTTCTCAGTTGTTTTACCACCCATTACAAAACTATAAACTCGTGCCATTGCCCATTGTGCAGGTTTTACACCAGGTCTATGACCACTTGTCCAAGCTCCGATTCCTCTTTTATAAACTTCTTTTAAAATTCTTAGTTTAATTCCAGTAGCTTTTGAAACTTTTTCGATCGAACCGGTATTTTCTTTTCCGTATTTTCTAACGTAAGTTAAATACCATTTTGATTTAGGAATTGTTTTTCCTTGTTTTTTCAAACGTTTTTCGTACGCTTTATCAGCAGTCCAATATTTGAGATTTTGAGGTCTTTCGAGAACTTCCGAAATCATTTTCTTCTTTTCAGAAGCATTTAGATTTTTGAAATAACGTTTTGGAATATCTTCTTTAGTTTTGTAAGAAGGTGAGTAGGATTTTTTAAGAGTTTTCATTTATTAAACCGAGCAAGGACAAATAATTCCAACATGGTTGTTCAAATGATTAGTTATTTGTATCGGAGAGAATTTGTCATTGAATTTTATTTTTATCATATCGCAAATTGTTATATGATTTAACAATTCCAATAAGTAATCAATATTAAGCGAAATTGAAAAATCTGATCCTTTATATTTACATTCTATTTTTTGACATGATTCAATCTTATCATCAGAATTATAAAAAATCGATAATATATTTTCACTTAATTTGAAAATCGCAATCTTATTATTAGCTGAATAAATAGCTTTTATTAATTTAATTTCCGAAATCAAAATATCTACAGATATATCAAATTCATGTTTGAATTCTCCAAATAAAGAAACAAGTTTTGGAAACTTAGATTTCTGAAGTTTTACGCAAAACTCCAAATTATTTGATTTGAAACAAATATGAGAGTCACTTAATAAAACTTTGCAATTATTTGTACTTAACAAGAATTTTTCAATTTTTGATATTGATTTTTGATCAATAAAAATTTCTTGATTGTCTTTATTATCCTTTGAATATGTTTCAATTGAATATTTAGTCAATCGATGACCATCCGTTGAAATAAAAATTAAACTATTTGATTCTAATTTAATCAACATATTGTTCAAATTAGAAGTCTCGTTATTCGAAATACTAAATTTAGTTTTTCTTATTCCTTCTAACAAATCATGAGAATCAATATTACTATCAATTAAATTAATTGGTTCTTCAATTTCAGGAAAATCTAAGGCTGAATATCCTTTTAGTTTGAATTCTTGCGAGCAAGTTTTTATGAGTATCGAATTAGATTCATTCACAATTACATGAATACCCTCATATTCAATATTGCTTAATAAATTAACTAGCAAAGAAATATCAACCATTACTTTACCGTTTGAATAGGCAGTTACATAAGATTTACTAATCATGAAAGATTGTAAATTAGTAGTTTTACAAATTAAAACATCATCGACTAATTCTAAATAAACTCCGGATAATGCATCGAGAATGTTATTTCGTTCAATTAATGATTTTAGAGTTTGTAAAGTTTCTAGAAACCCTAATCTATTGATTTTGAAATTCATTTATTAAACCACCAAATATGAGTTACATCAGAAGGAATATTATAGATATCAATATAAGTTTCAGAAACCAAATAATTCTCTGCATTTACATCTTCAGTTTTAACCGCTAATGCGGAACCATCATAATCATTAAATCCTCCGCATTTTACAATATTTTGAAAATCTTTCACTTCGAAAAAATCTCCGTAATCTCTTTTATTTCTTGGTTCTAATTTATAATTCATATTAATCCCATTCACCTATTAACCATCTAATAAAATCTATAAATAAACTAAATAAAAACAATATCCAGAATGCCCAAATTCCGATGAGTCTTAAATCAGTATATCCAAATAAAAATGCTACAAAAACTATAAATGCCGCATAAAATAAATTTGTAAAAAGTTCTGTAATAATTAAAATCATATTTTAATCTTTCTTTCGCTACTTTAGTTTAAATCTAAATAAAAATCAATTTTGTTATTTTAGGTAACATTATTTACCCCAAACTTTTCTAATATAAGAAGAACAATTTATTGCTGCGATACAACCTTCTGAAGCTGCCACAATTGATAATAAATGATCTCTCGAACAATCACCTGCTGAATATACTCCGAGAATACTAGTCTCACATTCAGTATTGCACTCAATTCCATTTTCTTTAGTAACTTTCAATCCAAGTTTTTCTGCTAATTTACTTCTTTGTTTTTGACCTTTGAGTAAAGAAAGAAAAACTATATCGACTTTATGACAATTAATTATTTTATCATTTTTATTAGTATTTACCCAAATATAAAGAAATCCTTGATTACACCATTCAAATTTTGTTACTTTTTCCCAAACAACTTTAATTTTATTATCTCTACAAATTTGTTTTTCTTCTTCACTTGGTTCTTTGTCAGCAAACCAAGTAATATCATCACTCCAAGTTTTGGAAACTAGTGCAAAATCAAGTCCTAATTCTCCATGAATTCCAATTTTCTTATTTTTATATTCATACATTTCACAAATCGAGCAATGCTGAACTCTCTTTCCGTAATTTTCCTTCAATCCTTCAATTTCAGGTAATTGATCAATCAGTCCAGTAGCCAAAATTACAGTTTTTGTTTTGACCGTATAAAATTCATAATACACAATAAAGAAATGATTACCATATTCTCCAATCATTTCAATATTATCTACGTGTGAATTGATTATTTTCACATCGTATTTTTCTAAATCTTTACGAGCTTTAGTACGAAATTCTTTTGGATCTACACCGTCATAACCCAAATAACCATTCATTTTATCTACTGCATAATTTCGATAATTACCATCGTCAAATACTAAAACTTTACGATTACAACGACCTAAAATCAATGCGGCGGATAATCCAGCAGCAGAGCCACCAATTACGCAACAGTCGACTAAATTATTTTCTTTTAAATTATTCATAAAACGATTTCTCTAATTCTACAATTTTATAAAATCTGTTTGATCGAGAACAATAAAAATTATCATATTGTCTTAATCCAATATACTTTTTACTTTTAGAATCTGTTTTTTCTAATATAGATTCTGCAAATTCCATTTTAATCTTTTTGTAATCTTCAGGTTTTACATGATTCGTCAATAAATATAATGACCATTGATAATTTAAATCTAATTGATATTTTTTAACTAATAATTCTACTGTCTTGTAGAAATCAATTTCTTCATTATTTAAATTTGTTAAATGTTTACATCTTTCTTCTAATTCATTTTCGTTTTCTGAAAAACCAATTATTTTAAAATCAGTTCGATCATAATCTTCTTGTGTATGTTCAATTAAAAAGTACATATTGTTTCTACTTTTTCCTTACAGTTTATATTCAAAAACATATATCATGTTTAATGCATCATTCAATTCTTTAATTAATTGTTGAAATTCAATTTCGGTATCATCGTCAAAACTTTGATAATTAGCATAATCTATTATTTTGTCGTACCAAATTTCCAAATTATGAGATTCTTTTGAAATTTTTAAGTTTTCAGAAATAATTGATAAGTGAATTTGTAAATTTGGATATTTCTTTAAAAATAAATCATAACAATCACCTAATTCATTAATCGTAAAGTCTTCATTTTTCATGAAATTAATCCCGGTTTGACATACCCAGTCAATCCCATTTCAAAAGCTCTTTCATCAGATAATACAAATACTGTAACTTCTATTTCTTCAGTTTCATTTTTAGCTAAAATTTCATTAGCAAAAATGTTACCTGATTGTTGATAGTTATACGCAGCTATGTAATTTCTCTTTTTATCTTCTTGAGTATCATAAGTATACTCAAAATAGTATAATTTTGGTTGTTGTTCTTGTTGCATGATTTTATTTCTCTTTTCGTTAATTTTTGATATTTTTCGATTTTTATTACGTTTTCGAGGCTTGAGCCGCCAGCTAGTCACTCCGATTGACCCTCACGTTTTTTTAAACATTTCTAGCAGCTTTGTGGTGAAATGTTTGGGGTAGGTCACTAGCGATGTAGTGGGGTCGACTATCGCCTTACAGTAAAGCTCAGGATTTCGTACAAAAAACGTACTTTTAAAGCTTTATTTCGCTACTTAAAGCTTCTTTGTAAACTTTTTCCATTTTTCCCAACATCCGACATTTTTATACTCCATTAATTCTAACAATTTCTTTAAACACTCTTCGTCAGTTAAATTCAAAAATAGTTTATAATCAATATTGTTGTTTAGCAAATCTTCTCCATCATCAGCCAAACAAATTGGATTTAATCCGAGAATAACATGATCTGGAGTTACCAAATATGATTCTAAAATATAATTAATTTGTGTAAAATAACCATCACCTGAATATTCTTTTGTTTCAAAATCGCATTCTAAAAGTAAAAGCAAATCTCCTTCTTGATAATTTCGATCATTTTTACGAATTTCGAATCGTTTGGAAAAATTTTCTACTTTTCCATTATGATATTTTACTTGATTAAAGTATGGTTGGATTAATTTTAGTTTGTGGAGTTTCATTTTAACAAGCCCTTAGGTACTGCTGGCAAATTTCTTACTCAATTCCAAAAATTTCTTTCTTCGTTCTTCTTTTTCCTTAGCTAATTTATCTTCTTCGTATTTATTTAATTCTGAAATCATTTCTCTATGTTTAATCGTTAGATAATCTAATGTCTTCTCAGATTTATCAAGTGAACATTTTAAAATTATGGAAATCGTATCGCTGTCAATTCTTTCACCATCAAGTATTTTAATTAGTTCTTCAGCTTCTGAATTTAATTGATCTTGAGATTTAATATCATAAGACTCGAAATGTTTATCTTCAATATCATTGAATGCTTTTTTATCTATTAATCCGTACGCTTCTGATAATTGCCAACAAAGAAAATCTCTTTCTTCGAGAAGGTTTGAAATGAATTGTTTAATTAAATTGTAATTCATTTCTTCACCGGAGGTTCAATTTTCCAAAGATCGTCGAATAAAGTTTTTCTTGAATTGGTTTCGGCTATTTCGTTTACAATTTCTTTTGTAATTTCTGGATTTGATAATTTAATAGTTCCGTAATTACAATCTTTTTGTTCTGTTTGTTTTTGTTCTGTTTGTTCGGATAAATTAGATAAAGAATTTAGAAGTGTTGTCAATAAACTATTTTCCAAACTAAAAATTCTTGTTTTGAGATCTTTATTATCAAACTCTAAATCAAAAACTTTTATGTATAATTTGCCGTATATTCTATAAAGCCAAACTATAAGCCATAGAACAATAGTTAAACAAATCAATCCTGCTAAAATTTCAAAACTCATTTATTTTCTCCCATTTGCTTCTGCAATTCTTCAATAAACTCTTTCATCAATTTCTTCGCGTTCATATAACAATCTTCATAAGTACCAGCAGAAGTTACAACTTCAAATCGAATTTTATTTTCGGTAATTATTTTCATTTCGATTGTTACTAGCAAAGGAGACGAGGATTTGATTATTGAGAAAGAATAAGTAACTTGAGAAGTAAAACTTTCACCCAGTTCTCTAAAGGCTTGTTTCAAGGTTTCTGAAAATACACGATTTACATTAGCAATAGCTTCTTTGTGTGTAAATTCTACGTTTTTACAAATTACGATACCTTTACAAGAAACATAGCCAATTTTAACTAAACCGTTTCTTTTTCCGAATGGAAATTCCATTTCTCTTTTTTCCATTATATCAGATTTCAAATCCAAATCCAATTCAGCTTCAAATACTTTCGTTTTTTCTCGATTTGTTTCTCGAACTATTAATTTATTTCTACCTGTAATTTCCATATTTTAATCCAATCTGTTTTAGGTGACGATGTTGTAAATTCAATTTTGGAATCATTATCACATTTACTAATATATGTAAACTTAATCCAATTCTTTCTTTTATATTTTTCAATTTTTGTTATTTTTCCAAATGATGTAATATCTCCAATTTTTATTTCAGAGGCTTTTACTTGCGAGTTAGTTTCATTCATTTAAAATTAAATCTCAAAGTTAATTGTGACTCGAATATTCTCATTTGCTTTTTCAAAAGTCAATTGTTTATTATAGTTTAATAAACAAACATCAAACTTTTCCAAAAATTCTTTTGAAAGTTTTGAAATATTTGGTAGTTCGAAAACAGATTTATAGAATTTTACGCTTTCTAGTTTGTTCCAAATAGGTTTAATGTTTAGTTCGTCTTCAATTAGTTTTTCTAGTTTGAGTAGTATCATTCGGTGAATTAATTTGGTTTCAGTTATAGTCATTTCACTCTAGTAAAATATCTAAATTTTATTGAAACAGTTTTATTCGACATTTTAATATCTGGTTCTATGTAATAATTAGAATATTTTTTACAAATTTCGATTATTTTCCATAAAATAAAAGATAATTTTTCACTTTTAATATCATCAAAATCAAATTTAATTAATTCCAGTTGATAATTATTATGAAAGTAAATCTTTTTAGTTTCCCAATTTGAAATATTTGAAAAATATTGTTCTAGTAGTTCTTTTATTTTTTGTTCAATCATATTTATATAATACCGTTTTTACATTTTTCTTACTTACGTAATCAGCAAATGTTTCTAATATTTTAGAATATTCAATAAAATTTCCACCAGCTAGTCCACAACCTAAATTATATGGAAATCCAATACTTTCTAAATTAGAAATTTCTGCAATTTTACTTAAACATTGTTTTAAATGCTTAATTCGATACCCATTAGTATCATAAATATCTTTTCCTGGTTTTCCTGGCCAAAATTGAATGTACATATTAATTATGAAACGATTATCTTCTCCGTTTCCCAATACGTCAATTCTTCCTGGAAAATTATAACCAGTATATATTCGATCTTTATAAGTATCTGAATATGGAAATTTAGTAAATATAGATTTTGCTAATCCGGCAGAGTAATTTGACTTGCAATTACATTGATGAGCAATGTATTTTGTATTTGCTTCTAGTAATGATTGGTTGATTATTGGGATCATTGTTCAATTTTTAAATTAGAAACTTCATTATCTGCGATTTGTAGCATTCTCATTATTATTAATTTCAAAGTTTTGTAATCTTTGATTTTCAAACTATCGGTCAATCTCAATGATTTCTCAATATTGATGTTATTTTCTTTTCCAGAAGTTTTCAATGTAAATTCAATATGTATATTGTGATAATGATAAGTTACCCACAAAGTACCATTATTTGTATTAATTCTAGCACTGACTTCTTTTTCTTCAAAAAATACTGAACGATCTGAATTTCTATCGAAATAAGTTCTTTCTAATTTTCCTCCGAACAACGCCTTAAGGTAATTGTCCGAGTTTAAATGTTTAATCAATTTATTAAGATTTCTATCACGATTAACAATTGCCGAAAAAGTATTCATTTTTCTAAAATGTTTGATATCAACATAATTTTGCCAAATATATTCGTCATCTGAATAATCATAATCACAAGCTAAAATCATTCCTTTAATTTTATTCTTAACACAAAATTTAGAAATTTCTAATAATGAGTGATGAAATTCATTAAGAGTTGGAAACTTTCCGTAATGTTCTAATTTGATTAAAGCTTCTTCAGTTAGAATAGCTTTTTTCAGATAAGGAAATTCCTTTACAAATAAGTCTTGAATTGAAGAATTATCTAATACTACTGCTACTTTATACATTTTATCTAACATGATTTTTCTTTCTATTTCAAAGGTTCATTTATCCAAACTATTTGAAGATTTGTAAAAACTATTGACGAATATTTATACTGTTGAAATATTACTGTATTTACTTGATTAATTAAACGAGTTGTTATTTCTGGTTTGTCATCAAAATTATCAGCAGTCAATACTAATAATTTTTGAACAATTACATTATTTGGAGCATAAAACGAAGCCAATACTCCCCAACAAGGCTCGAATTCTTTTTCTTTATTTTCCATATCTAATTTCATCCTCTGTTTGAATTGTTTCTCTAATAATTTCTTTAATCAAAGGAGAAATAAATTCATTGCTTAATGCTTCTTTCATTCGATGATAAACAATTTCGTTATCCATGTGATACGATAATCCATAAATTGCTCCTTCTTTTACACAATCGTCAGGATAGGAAGTCAAAAAACAAATTAATAATGAATTATATTTATCATCACTTGTAATTTTACCAAGTTCTTCTAAGTCCATAGAAAGTTTTCCTGGCGATAATTTATTAAGATTTGATACTAATGATAATTCTTCAAATAACTCTTTATTTAGTAAATCAATTATTTGAGTATTTACCTCCATATATTTGGATAAATATTGTTTAAGGACACACCCTAAAGGCACGTCATTTTCCAAAACTTGAAACCAAAGTAATTTTTCTTCGATACTCATTCTTCTTAATTGTTTTAGTAATTTTTCCATATCCTTTTCAGAATCCATAACTAATTTCCCCTAATCTATTTAAAATTTCAATATAAAGTTTTGTTAGTTCATTATGGTAATATTTTCTTTTCCACCAAAATTTATTTTTATGTTCGATGAAATCGTTTATCAGTGAATCAATTGGAATTACATATTCTGGAAATAATCCAATTCCTTTTATTCTTTCTCCATTAATTCTACAAAGAATCGTTGATACTTCAATCATGCGACCTGATAAGTATTTCCATAATTCTTCATAAGGATGATTTTTCTGTACTATCGAATACTCTTTTTTATTATTTAAATCACTTATTATTTTAATTCCTATTATAAAAACTGTTCTTTTTAAAATATACTGGTCGGTCCATATCAGCGCGAAAACGAGCAGAAACTAGGTACACATCGGGACAACGCGTTCGGACCCTTTTTAACTTATATATCTTTTCTTGAGTTGATAAACTAGCTCTTGTACTCCTGTACTCCCGTACTTCATCAACGATCTCAACTACTTGGCGAGTGCGGGAGAAATTTGAGCCGTACTTTACTGTACTAAACGCAACGGGAGAACTGTACTCCTGTACTGAAATAAAACTTTAATGAAATGTAATATTTTATACATTTAAAATCAATTTTATTTTATTCATTAAGTGAAATTGAAATAAGATTATATGATACTGTAAATTTTAAATCAAATATAAAATAACCCAAAATAAACTAAATTAAAGTTTATTTTGGGTTATTTAGCAAACATGCTTTTTGATTACTATAAACTAACTTCTTCGTGATTATTCAAAGCATTTATTTTAGATTCAAAACTATTAGCTCTGGTTACAATTTTAATAATTTCGACAACAGTTTTGAATAATCCTAAATCTACACCTTTATAAAACAAATGATAACATGAACCTGGTTTTAGAATAATATCAATATGAGGATCAATAGCTATAATATCAATATTATCTAATAACTTTAGATTATCTTCGTATTCAGAAATAATTACATCTAATTTTGATAGACTTTTTTCGTAAAATTTACGAGAAGCTATATTTCTTTTTAGATCTTTAATTTGAAAACGTCCGGAAGAACTTTTCAAATTACAATAACTAGAAATTATTAGTTCGTAACGATCTGGAAGTTTATATTTTTTCATATTTCGATTTCTTCTCCGTTGTTTAAGGCTGCAATTTGTAAATCTAATTCGGTAGTGGTTGTTGCTTGTTGAATCAAAGTTTCGAGTGAATCAGAATAATCAACTCTGATACCATTTTTGAGTAATACGAATTTAAAATCAATTCCGTTAGTTGCAATTTCATAATTGCTTGGTAGTTTAACTTTACTTATTAATTCTAACGCATTTAAATATTTATCTATTTTTTCTAAAGCTTCTTTTAAAGAATCAGATATGCCATAAATATCTCGAACTGTATCATGAATTTGAAGTCTATGTGATGCTTCATATTTTGTAAGTTTAAAACCTTCTGGTAATTTATACTTTGTCATAATTTTTACTTTCTTATTTTCCCTTAGATGATGTCACCTAAATTTCTACCCAACTAAATCCAAAAACCATTTCCAAAATTTAGTTGCTCTACTTTTCTCTTCTTTATATTCAAATTTATCATCAATTAATCCAATTTCTACATTTTCTTTCTTACACAATTCTTCAATTTTTGCATAAGCGTTTTCATAATAATCTTGAATATAAATTACTTTACAAAAGTGAACATTTACTTCAAATAAAACTTTTTCAAATACTCCGATAATAGGAGAAGTTGAATGTTTATGAAATTTTAAATATTCATTGATCGCTTCTGTAAATAATTTCCAATCAATTTTATCATTTACTTTGGAAACTGCAAAGAATTTAGAAAGTTGATTTGGATAGGCTATAGCGATGTTAGTTATTTTTAGAATTAGTTCGTTCATATTTTACGACAAAAATAGGTAAGTGTTATAATCATGACCCAAGTCAAAAATTTCCATTTCATCAAAAGTAGGAGTTCTTATTTCAACTTTGGAAATTTTTCCATCATATTTGCAAATGATATTGCTATTTTTTCTTTCTGGATTTTCTTCAATTAATTTTTGAATTGTTTCTAACAAGTTTTGTAATGTCATATTTTCTAATTTTATCTTTTCGTTCATACTAAAAGGAAATGAATTCCAAGTTTCTCGTCTATTTCTTTCCCATTGTCTTAAACTCTTTATTTTCAAAACTCACAACCTCCAGCCCCGCAAGCAATTTCTTTGCTAGCAGTAGTATAATCTTCTTGTTCAAAAATCCAAAGCAATTCCCAATTAATTTCGGGCAATTCAGCTACTCTTCGATTATATTCTTCCTCAGAAATCTTTTCAATTGGTAAATAATCAAATTTCCATTCTCTTTTTGGAAAGAACGTTAATCCACCAATAACATGTTGATAATCAAAAATCCATTGTTTTAAATACGGAAGTTCTTCGTCCGAATAGTAAATTGTACAACTAGGATTATGTTCTGTATAATTTTGTTTAATTTGTAACCAATAATCCAATTGTTCAGCTAAAGTATCATTTTCTTGAATTAATGCACCATCAGGAGCTTTTTGCGGAATACTAAAAATCCAAGTAGTATTTTCATAATGTGGTTTTGGAAAACCTGGTACTTTAGAATGCTTCAATACTTTATAAATAGGAGTAAAAATATTTACTTCAATATTGCGTAAAGAGAATTTGTGTTTGTGTTTACTAATTGACGAAGCAGCTTGAAGAAACGCTCCAGAATTACCACCTGGTTTTACACAAGTAGTTGCGTTTGAAGGATTGATTCCTAGAATTGCCGCGAATTCTTGATTAGTTTGTATTACAACTTCTTTTAATTTCGACTGCCACTCTAAAGGCAAAAATCCAATATCCGCTTGACCAATAATATCTACTCCTAGAAGTCTTTCTTCTTCGGAAATAGTTTTCCATTGTTCACGTAAATATGGAAATTTAGTACCGCAAGCTTGAACCGTTCCAATAATTGCCGCAATTCGAACTTTTTTAGCTAAATCTTCAAACGTATCACCTGCACGAGCTACAGCAATACTAAGATTACAAAATGTACTTAAGAAAATTTCACCACAAGGATTTGTACCTAGTTTTAATAATAAACTAGCTAACGCAGCATTTTCTTTTGTGATTTTAAAACCGAGTTTTTTCTCCCAGTATTCAATACGACGAATAGGAGAATTTAGAATAGCGTTAACACGTGAGAAGATTCCATTTTCTCCTCGACCGGAATTGTGCATATTATCAACAAATAAATCAATTTCATTCTTCGAATAAGTTCTTACGAAAGCATCAGAAATATTTGCATTATATCGCCATGGATATTTTTTTGTATTTTCTTCAGATTTGAATTGGCGCATTTCTTCGTCGCCGAAATCACAAATACAAATTTTAGCTGTACGACGCATTCCTCCAGCAATTGCACAATCACCTTCAATACAAATGATATCTGCTACTTCAACGGAAGTAAGTTTTCTTCCAGCAGCATATAGAATAATATTTCTAATAAGCGCTAGAGATTTCTTTAATGGTTCCGGTCCAGAAGAACGTCCACCTTTTGTTTTGAGAATAGAACCAGCAGGACGAATTTTTGAGAAATCGAATTCTACATCCTCACCTTCAAACCATTTAATAATTCCAAATCTCAATCCATCACACCATGATTCAGTATTATCTTCAAACACATAAGAATGAATTATTTCCGGATTCGATTGTTCTTTAACTTTTGGTAATTGTGAAATGTAGTAATTTTCAACACTAAACCCATCACCAGTCCCGCACATTGAAATATACAAATCCTCCGAAAAGAATTCGAAACAATCAGGAACTAAATAACTACAATTGTAAATACAAGTATTATCTCGAATGGCAGCTTTTCCAGCCATTGCGAGTAATCTGAAACTTGGAGTCGCTTTTGTAGTTAAAATAGCTTCTTCAATTTCATTATATACTTCTTCATCAAGTTTATGGCTTGAAAAGTAACGCAAAGAAGGCATTACTCGATCACAAACCATTTCTTTCCAAGTTTCTCTACGCATTTTATCATAATCAAAACGTGACATTTTGTCGTAGAATTGAATTTCTGATAAAATATTCGGAAAATAAGGTTTTGAAGCAGCAAAAGCTTCTACAACATCAGAAGGAATTTTTTCTTTTAGATTACGAATGATTTCGCGTTCTTTTCGATAACGGGAGTATTCTTCGTAGGCTGGAAATTCTGAAGCGTTTAGAAGAATTTCTTCAACATAGTTTTGAATTTGTTCAATACCTAAATATACGGAATCATCGTGCCATCCAAAATTAGAATCGTACCATTTTTTGGCTTCTTTTTTTGCTAGTTCCGTATATTTCTTAGCCGCTTCTTTCGCATCTTTTTTTCCAACTGAACGAAAGCATTTTTCTAATGCTTTTTCGATTTTTTCAGAATTAAATTGTTGTGACTGTCCGTTGCGTTTTAGTATTTGCATAGTATAAAGAAGGATTAATTAATTATTTTATAATCGATATCAAAAAATTCTGAAAATGAAATTACAATAAATTTTTGTAACTGTAAAACTGTAGAAATTTCATTATCGAATAAGTAGGTTGATACTGTCAAATATATTTGAAACATTAAATCATATAATGTGTTACCATACATTCCTCCATTTTTCATTACGCAGATTTTAAAAGGAATCAGTTTCTCATCGATTAAAATGCGAAATTTATAATCATTTGGTTTGATTTTATAATTTGGTAAATTATAGTTATTGAAAAGAAAATCTGTAATGAAATTTTCATAACTAACATATCTATATGAAAAATTCAAATTTATTTTCAAATCTGCAATTGTTTTTGGTTTGGTTTTCAAAATGGTATTCCTAATTCTATATTATAGTGAAAATCATCATATTCTCTTTTAAAACAATCTAATTCAGTACAATAATATACATCTTTTTGAATTTTCAAATAAATACTGTAATTAATTCTGTACAAAAATGCAAATAAATACGTTTCATCACCTTGTAAAATTGGTTTTAGTACATTTATTTGAAAATTATAATCATCATATTTTGTAATATTTTCGCCCCAATATTTAGATTTTTCTTCTCCTGTTGGAATCCAAATTCTAAAATGATAAAGTCCTGGTTTGATTCGATAATTGATTAACTCAGGATTTTTGTTTCTTAATTCGATTTCAAAATCTGTAAATGTAGGACAATAATTTGAAGTTTTCGAAAAAATTAGATTAATATTTAAATCTGCAATAGTTTTTGGTTTTTCATTTTTATTCTTTGTCATAAAATCCTTTTTCTATTGTTTTGACTTCGTATTTAAGTTCGGTAAATGCTTTTAATTGAAAATAACCATTTTCTAAAGAAACAAATTCTAAAAATTTTGATAAGATATCTTTATCGATTAACTCTAAATGTTTATTTGTGAATTTTATGTAAGCATTATTGAAATCTTCTAATGTTTTAAGACTAAAATAAATTTGATGAATATCTTTTTGCCAATTATCATAAATTGTTCTTACTGTATTCCAATAGAATAATTTATCTTTTTTTGCTAACTCATTATATCTTTCAGCTTTTGCTTCTAGTCGTTCTTTAATTACGCCAGAATCAATTATTTTTGCATCACCATCTCGATCAATTTCTAATAAATAATAAGTTTTAGTTTCAAACCATCCTGAATCATCAAATCCTAAAAATGGAACTTTGGTTTGTGGAATTTCACTTAAAATAGGATGTTTCAATAAATCATTTAAATTGTTCATAAAATTTATTCTTTCTTTTCTTGTCTATTTTTATATTCAATCAGTTTTGAAATTGCGTTCACAGTAACTTTCTGCCAATTCAACATTTCATTTGTTAATTCAGGAGTTTCAATAGCTACTTGTTCAGAATAAGCTAATGAATCTAATTGTTCCGCAAGTAAATCATCAATTGCTTTTCTACCATTAAATGCTTGTAAAACTGTTTGGTATCTTTCTATTCCAATACTTCGGCGCTCAACCATTAATTTCTTTAATTCGTGTAAATTTTCACAATTCAAATTTCTTACTAAACCAGTTTTAAATACATTTTCGAAATTATAACGATTAATTAATCGTTGCCAACAATCAAATTGACCTGGTTTTGGTGGTTCTTGATCTAATGAACTTTTAATTTCTTCTTTGATATTTTTAAAAGCTTTATCCATTTCTAAAACATTAAATGTAATATCTTGCATATTTTCAATTTCTTCTTCTGCGTGACTTGATTTATAAGAATGTAAAGGACAATCAAAATCGTCTAACGTTCTTTCGTTGTATTCATTTAACGGACATTTACAATCTCCGCAATTTGAACACCAATTTGCTGATGGGCCTGTGCAATTTTTCATAAATAAGTAATTTTTGAAGGAAAAGATATTAAAACTGATAAAGCTTTATTGTTTAGTTCATCATTAATATCATGAAAAACTGCGAGTAAGTCTAAATTTGGATTTTCTTTTACTTTATTTCGAGTATTTTCCCAAACAATACGTTGTTTTCTTTTAATATCTAATAATTCTTCTTTTAGAGTCATTTTTCAACACCAACTGTATAATATTCAAAAGGTCGTCATTCATGTTTACATTTTTCACACAAATGTGTTTTGTGCAATCTGGTGTTCGCCCACTCATTTCGATCGATATGTTGAAAGTTACATTTCGGGCAGAATAAAATTTTAGGTTTAGGTTGACTAGAATTCATTATTATTCTTTTATTTTAGTTTTACAAATTTTTAATATTTCAATCAGTCCGTCAATTCGATCAAAAGAATTAATTTTATATTCACGCATTGCGTTTGACAATGATTCTTTATTGTCAAGTAAAAATTTAATTAAGTTTTCTTCAAAATTTGTCATATTATTTTTCTTTCTATTAAAATTCTTTCGTAGTTGTAATTCTATTTACATAATCAAATTTAATTATATACCAACAATCTAATATAAATTCATTTTCTTTTATTCCAAAATACTTCCAATCATTATCCAAAAAATCTTCAGTCGATAAACAATACCAAAAATTACTTTTATTTCGATGTCTTTTAAAATAAATCAATTTGTTATTTATTGGTAGTGTAATCCAACCTTCAAATAAAAAATCTTTGTAATTTTCTTGACCGTAAGCACTAGTTGGTTTTATAATTACGTAAACTACTTTCTTTTTAAGACCGTCGATTTTTCTATGAAGTAAAGGTTTCCACCAAATATTTCGAAATTTCATAGTCAATAAACATTCTTCCAAAATTCATCTTCTTCGACTGAATCTCCAACCGAAAACCACCAATTTGGTTTAAGATCTACTTTTTTATTTGCATTATTATGAATCATAAATCGTTTAAAACTTCTACGAATCAAAATAGTCAATTTACTTTCTCGATAAGCATTCAAAATCATTGTTTTAGCATTTTCTTTACTAATACCTCTTGATTTTCTACAATATTCTAGTGCAAATCGAAGTTTCCAGAGAGTCATAAATAAACTTTCGTTACATATTTCCATTCAACTGGATCTAAATCAATCCAAGTTTCTTTAATTAGAAATTTGATTTGTTCTGGTGAAATATCTGCTAATTTTTCCGGACTAATAAAAGAAGTTTTAGCCTCACTAAGAAATCTTTCTACTTCTTTTATATTATTTTCTAAATCTGTTATTATTTCTTTTGGTGTCATATTAATATTCCCAAATTTCTTTACCGTCATTCGTATGATCTATTTGTTCAAATATAGAATTTTTATTTTGTGTTTCAACACTATATCCACAAATACTGCATTTTTTCACATTTATCCATTGACATCCTCGCCAAATATCGATTCCTTCGCTTGGAATGCAACTTATAGTTCGAATTAAATCTTTTAATGCGATTCCGTTTTGAAATTTATGTTTGTTACAGTTCATTTGGACATTTAACTCCGATTACACAAGGTCCGTGATCATGAGCTAATACTTCTTCTTCAAATAGATATCTTCCAAAATCTCGCAAAGAAAATAAATTAGCATAAAACAATAAATTATGTAAAGTTACTAAATCAATTTCTGTATTATTTTCGAATTTAAAAAGTTCTTTCAAATAAGTTACTATGGTTTCTAAATTCATGAACTAACGTTTCGTATTCTCAAACATTTCATCATCGTATTTATTTTTAGTTAAATTCTCTGATTTATTTTTCGAATTCGGTTTTCGAATTTCGATTGTTAATTTACCATTTTCGATTTTTGGTCGAATAATACTTGCTGCTATTCCTGTATTTAATATTCCTAAATTCATAATTTCTCTAATCCTTTTCAAATTTAATCACCTGTACTCGATTTAGTAACACAAATTTACTCTTATCAAGCTTTTCACAATTAAAATTAACATAATTATTATCTATTTTTACGACTTTATTGTCACTTTTTTTTAAATCGATAACTATTGCTGTTTTATTCAAAAAATCGAAAAAAGCTTGATTATATTTCTCAACTTCGATTTTTGGATCAAAGTTCTCTTGCGTGGCCCCTAAAGGTCGTTCTTCTTTATATTTATTTTCTGATAAAGCTTCATAAGCAGAATGAACTTCTTTTATTCGAAGTTCATTCTTGCTTGTTCCGTTATCAAGATTATAGATTTTAACTAATTTTCGATAATGTTTTTTTAATTCTTTTTTATCTTCTAATGTAGTTAATTCTAAATCTTTTAAGTATTCAGTTTTGGTTTTCATGATTCTAAGTCTACATATAAATTATTTACTGATAATAATTCTTTTTCATTTTCAATAAATAATTTATATGAATTTTTTGGCAACTCTTCAAAAAACGAAATTAAATCTTCTACTAAAATCAGAGTCATTGGATTAGAACCAAAACAAATATCTGATTCGCATAATAAGTCATTTAACGAACTATATAATTGTTCATAATCTTTGAATAACTCAGAGAAAGAAATTACTTGATATGATTTTATTTTTTTAATGGTTATATTTTTCATGGTATGATATATGTGTAATAGTCTTTTCGAACTTTGCTTCCACCTTGGCGAATATTTGGAACTTTTTTAGTTAACCAACATATCCAATCAGAATCAATTTCATCAATAGGCTCAGAATAAGTAATAATATGAGGTACCGTTAATTTTTCTTCCCATTTTAGAAAATCTTTCATATTTAATGAATTTTCATTATAATTCCCAGATGTTCCTAAGTAGGGAGGATCAATAAATAAAAAATCTCCTTTTCTAGAAACATAATTTTGGTAATCGTCATTTTTAAAACTCCAATTTTTTATTTTTTTAATTGCTAACTTTGTAGAATCGATTGGTAATTTGTGTTGAGGATATATTGTCCAACTTGATAATTGACCTACAACCGCTGATGCTATATTTATTCTAAGATATGTTTTTTCCTCATTCAATAAGTTAGGAATTGTTTTTATGTTAACTTTTGAACCTTCATATTGTCTTAATTTTTCCAAATCGTTATTTGTTGCGGATTTCAACCAATTTAACAAATTGATTAATTCTGAAGATTTATCTATACCTAATGCTGGTAAATCATATTGTAATGAAAATCCCATTGATCCCGCAAAAGGTTCTACAATTCTATCATATTCTGTTAGATCAACTAATGGAAAGGTTGTTTTGTTTCCTGAGTATCTAAATAATTTTAATTTTTTGTCTTTTTTTAATTTAATCATATTTTTGTGTTTCACCAATTCGGAATTTCATCACGAGGATCGTTATTTTCTTCAATAATTGGAAGTAGCTCTTTATGCTCTTTATTATCTTTACCGTTGTTTTGTGTAGCTTTATATTCCTTTAGACGGATCCCAGGATAAAATCTTTTTCCATTTCTAGAAATACTTTCATATCCTAATTTCTTCAACATTTTACCCACAGTTACTTTTGCAAATTCTTTACCACCTTTGAAGTTTTCAAATTTTCGTCTAAATACTTCAGCTTCAATTTCTCCTTTTTCTCCTTCTTTGACTTTTTCTATTTCTCCGCTAGTTTCAATAAAATTTAAAATCGGATTTTGAGAAATTTTATATTCTGATAATAGTAATTTACTTTCTTCAATTTCGGTAAATTGGCCATTGTTTTTTACTAATCGTTTTAATCCTTCAACTGCCCAGTTAATAATACCTTCAATTTCTAATTTGAGTTTTTCAATTAGATTTGGATCTCGATTTGCAAGTTCTACAATTCGATTGAATTTGATAATTAAAAGACGATTATAAACCCCATCACTCATATCTCGAATTTCTGGTAAAATATTTGTAGCAAAGATATGTTTTGCTACAGGCACAATTGTTTCAACGGCAACAAATTTAGTATCAATTTGAATACCTTCACCAGAAATTAATTGTTTAAAACCACCGTCGCTTAGTTTTGCATTCGAAGAAAGTTCTGTAACCAAATTGAGCTTTTTAGATTTGATCGGAGCAATCTTTTTAGAGTCATCCATATCTTCTGGTCGAATACAACAAGTTGCATTTGAACCAACCATGTATTTTGCAATTTCACAAGGAATACTTTTACCAGTATTACTTTCACCTAAAAATAATAATGCTTTTTTGTAATTTACGTGAGAACATAAAAGATATCCGAAGAACTCTTGAAATGCTAATTTTTTATCTTCTGTTTCAAACCAGTAATCAATACATTTTAGCCACAATTCACATTTTGCACGTGAAATATATTTATGAGGAGTAATTACATTTAAGTAATCCTCCCATTTATGATCTCGTTTTTTATGAGTTAAAATATTGTAAACACCATCAACGAAAGCAATTTCTTCTACTGCAATTTTATTCCACGGAATGCTTAATTGATAACTTTTATCCAAAGCGTAATCAACAATTGCTTTTCTTCTTGTAGCAGTGGTATGTGTTTCCGTATCACAATTCATTGCAAGTGATTGTAAATAATCAAAGGGAACATCTTGCCAGTATTTACCATTGTAAATATAATTACATTTGCTGATATCTTTTGTGACTGTGTATTTTTTTAGAAAAATCGTTCCCATTACGTTAATGGGTTGTTTCATGTCACGAAAACCTTCATCAATGATTGCTTGATTGACTAAAGGTCCGTATTTATTCTGTCTTACGACTTCATCATCAGCCCAAAATACTCCAATTTCTTCTTCTGTTGGTTCTTTGTCTTTATTATTAGTTTCTGAGTTTTGTTTAGTCATAATAGTCAGATAAAAGCTATAGTATTAATAATGTTAATAATTACCAGTTTCAAATTCAAATTTTTGAATTAGATTTTTTAATTCTTCATCTTTTCGATATCCTGTATATGGTTTGATTAACCAAAAATTATTCTTATCATAGTTAACCCAATATTCTTTCACATCGTCTAAAATAAAAATATTCTCTTTGTTATATTTGAATTTTTTAACAATTAAATCAACATCTTTTTTACCTTTGACCAATTCATCTTTCGAATAAACAAATTTTAATTTGATTGAATAAGGAATAATACTTTCATAAATAGATTTTACATAAAAATAACTTCCTTTACTCCAAATTGCTAAATCAAAATACTTACTAAAATATTTCAAAAACTCTGCAAAATATGGTCTTATTGATCCGACATATTGTTCTTGAAATCCTAAATTAAATTGAAAATCAATTTTTGTATTTCGAAGATTATCTTTAAAATACATTGGTGAATCAACGTAAACTATTGTTTCGTCAAGATCTAAAATCAAAAGAGGCTTACCTAAAATTTCTTCTGGATTTCGTTTTATTCGAATCATTTATGTTTCCTGTAGAATTAATAAATTCCATATTCTGCATTTCTTGGTTAATATTAAACTGTTTATTCAATTTAGTTCGATTGTATTCATTTACATATTGCTCCCATTTTTCACTTTTTGTTAATCCTTTTGGCCAAACTCCGAAAATTTGTTTATACTTATGCGCCACACTACCAGGATTATGTTCTTTATCCATACATTTCGCACATAATTTATCAAATTCAATTTGCTTGTCTGATTTAGTAATAATTTTTTTTGAATCTTCAACTTTTTCTAAATCAGCAATTGCTTCAACTACTAATTTATTTTGTTTAGGATTATCGAATCCACAATTTGGACATAGAAATACTCCAGGATTTAATACAAAGCAACATTGTCCACACATTCCGCCCGATTCTTCTTTTTCTTTCAAATCTTCCGGTTTAGGTTTTTTAAATGTAGTTTCTTCAAGAGTATATTCTTCATCATCCCAAGGTCGACCGAAAGTAGAAATACAATCAAAAAAATCTAAAATATAAGCCTTTTTATTTGGATTATTTTTAGGTACTCTCATACATCGACCACATGCTTGTCGATAAAAAGTACGAGACTTCAAATTACGTAAAATAATTACACATTCTAATTCTGGATAATCCCAACCTTCTTTTAATAACATTGCATTACATAAAATTTGAAACTTTTTAGTTTCGAAGTCATGTAATATTTGTTCTCTTTGTTTAGTAGGAGTTAATGAATCTACTGAGTTTGCACTAAATCCAGCTTTTCGAAATTTTTCCGCGATATCTTCTGCTTTTGCCATACTTGAGCAAAAAACAACTGTTTGAGCTTTTGGACAAATTTCTTTAAAATTTCGAATTAAATCAGCATTGATTACTATATCGGCTTCAATTGTACTGCTTTCATCACTTTCTGAATCGAAAGTAATAGCTTGAGTAACAGTTACATTTTCAGAACATCTATGATATTCAGGTTTGATTAAAAGTCCATCTTCAATTAAGTCATTAGTTTGACATGAAGTAACAATATAATCATAAAATTCCTTTAAACCTCGACCATCATCGCGATAAGGTGTAGCAGAAAATCCAAAAACAAAAGCTTTTGGAAATTTATTCATTACTTGAATTGCTGTATCGGATAAGCTTCCATGACATTCATCATAGAAAATTAAATCTGGTTCCCAAGTAGAAAATTTTCGATTTGCAACTGTTAAAGGACAGGAAAGTTGAACCAAAGCATGAATATTTGCTTTTTTAGGATTATTTAAAATTCCGTGTTCTACATTCCATGCTTTTAACATTTTAGAACATTGACTAATTAATTCTTTTCTGGGAGCAAGAAATAATATTTTCTTTTCTTTTTCTACAGCTCCGTTAATCATTGTGACCATTAAAGGTGTTTTGCCAAATCCACATGGTGCTTGTACAACTATTCGAGGAGGTTTTTCCGAATTTGAATCAACTGCTAATTTGACAGTTTCTCGAATTTTTTTCATTAATTCTTTTTGTCTTGGTCTTAATACAATCATTTATGTTAATTTCGCCAAAGTTTCGCCAAAATTCGTTAAAATTCGTAAGTTTTACTTTAATTTGTAGTTGATTTTATATTCAATTTTTCGTATAAAATCAACTACAAAGTTTTCGAATTTATCGAAAAATTAACCAAGAAACTAACAACGAAAAATAAATTGAGAAAGGTTTTTGTAATAATGACTCCAGAAGAAGTAAAAAAATTCGAAGAACGACAAGCTGCACAAGATAAAATGTTATCGCAATTTGATGCAAATAAATGTATAGCTATTCAAAAAGATTTAGAAGACAAATATGCATTATATGTTCTTAAAAAAGAATTAGTACCATTTACACGATGGTACTTTGAAAACATCAAAGATTCAACTATTCAAATTGAAATAAACAATGGTGATTCGATCGAACATATCGAATTAGAACAATCATTTTCGTTTACAAATGAATACAAAGGAACAATTCGAAGTACGGTTACTGAAATTTCTCCAAAATACATTAAATTAGCTACTCCAGAAAAATTTAGCTATTTAATCACAGAAGGAGCTAAAGTATTTACTATTGTTAAACCTTTGTACGAAAAAGAATTTGATGTTCAAGAACGATTAATGGCTATTTTAGAAGAAAAGAGAAAACCATTGACTTTTGATCAAATTAAAACACTTTTGATTATTACTTTATCGATAATTAGTATATCGATTTTTTGTGGAATTGTGTTATTCTGATTTCACCTTAATTAACCTCTAACCCACAAATGAATAATAAATGAATGGTAATTTAAAAAATCAAAACATACCAATAATCAAAAAAAGACCGAGTTTTAGAACATTAGATCCTTTTCCAGAAAGACCAGAAAAGAAAAAATCTGTAATCAATATTCCAATTATTAATCCATTTATAATGTGGAATGATAAATTAGCTTCTACAAAAGAAGCTGCATTTTTGCAAGGATATATGATGGGAATTCGAATTAGTAAAAAAACATACAGAGAAGTTGCAAACGGATTATCTTCACCAACAGAAAACCCCTTAGGTGATTTCAAAGATGAATTAGTAGAAACAATCAAAGAAGCATTTGTACTTGGATTTATTCAAGCAATTAACAGAAACAATTAACCAAGAAAAAAGAGAAATATTAGAAATGGCAAGTGTAAACAAAGTAATTATTTTGGGACGTTTAACCAAAGATCCAGAAGTGAGATTTACTCAATCTGGTAAAGCAGTGTGTAAACTAAACGTAGCAACATCAGAACAATGGGTAGATAAAAATTCTCACGAAAAAGTTCAAAAATCTGAATTTCACCGAGTAACTATTTGGGATAAAGCAGCAGAAAATGCTGGTAAATTTCTAGTAAAAGGTAGTGAGGTTTATCTCGAAGGTAAATTGAAAACTTCTAGTTATGAAAAAGAAGGAGTAAAACATTATGTTACAGAAATTCTAACTAATGATTTACGTTATGTTTCAACAAAAGCTGCAAATGAAAAACTAAAAGAATCTTCTGGAGAAAAACCAGCTAATTCAGGAAATTCGAATTCAGGATCAAGAAAACAAAATAATTCTAATCACGAAGATCCACCAGGTTCAAACGAAGAACCAGATTTCAATGATTTCGGTGGAAATCCTGGCGATGATGATATTCCATTTTGAAAAGTAAACTAAATTTTTAACTTCAACTCAAACAAAAGAAAACAAAATTGACACAAGCAAAACCTTTGTTACCAACAGTAAAAAACTTAATCGAATTTCTAAAATCAAATTATGATTTAGATTTCAATAAACTTTCCCCTAACCGTTTTCGAGATCGCGCAGAAAAAGCCTGTGAAAATGAAGATTACTCAAATTCTCACAAGCTAGATATGACAGCAGACGTAAAAGAAATTCTTTCCGATTACGAACTTAATTATGAAGAAAGAAAATTTCGAATTAGTACACTAATTGAATTGATTTTAAAAACTAAATAAACTTATTTAAGCTAATTAGCTTTCAATCAACCGGAAAAGTTCCAGACTTTTCCGGTTTTTTTGCGTTATTAATCAACATTCGATTCATTGATGTTAAAGTTTTACTATTAGTTTCTAGACTTTTAGTTTCTAACTCGATCAATTTATCTTGTTTTGCTGAATCTTGATTTAACGTTTTTAAGATTTCATTTTGAGTTTTCAGAATATCATTTTGAGTAGTAAGAATTTTTGTATTCGTTTCCTCAAGGTTCTTAACCGAATTCGTTGTTCTCATTAATCCTAATAAAAATGTTGCGATTAATGAAATAATTAACGTCATTGGTGAAATATCAGCACCAACGGGTAAAGAAGGAATAGTTTCCGCAGAAAAAGTAAAAGCAGCTAGAACTGCTGAACCTAAACCTAAAACTGGAGTTATTATTGTGTATATGGAATCTAAAGTAATCATGAGTTATTAAAGTTCTTTTGAGCTTGAAGTAAATACTTCGTAGGATTTAATAGATTACTAGGGGGAGAACCTTTCCATTGAGCATTTTGAGTTGTACCTTTTGTGTAAGTTTCAAAATGTAACATCGAAGTTCCAGCATCATTAATTCCAATTCGGGCAATTGGTTGTCCAGCTTTTACTTTAGTACCTTTTTTAATGTCGAATTCACTCCAGGAATTATTTTTGATTTCTCCGTATAAAGAAACTACTCCTGAATCTCCTTGAATTAATAAAGCTTTTGTAGGACCTAAAAATCCTTGAATACCTACTACAACTCCCGATTCCATTGCAATTACTACATCTTCGCCGTAGCAATATAAATCAATTGCGGCATGTTTTCTAATTCCGTCTTGTCGAGGAACACCAAAACTTCTCGCAGCATTTCCTACGTATTTCCCATCTACTTTTTTATACGGAACTTCTTTTCCTCTTACATGTTTTGTAATAACAGGCCATTTTAAATTTGAAGAACCAACAGCAAACGGGACATTTCCTATTGAGGCAACATCTGGAAAACTAGAATTACCAAAACTACCAGAATTAGAAGCATTAGCCGATCCACTTTTAATTAAAAGAAAGGGAATTGCTAAAAGTAGTGGTAAATATCTATCCATGATTAAAATCTTACTATTTATTTAATTTTTATAGTAATATGATACTATGCTATCTTTGTGGTTACTTCCACTTGGTTATTTTGTATTATCAAGAGGAAAAACTAAAAAATATTCGAATCCAGTTACAAATAGAACTGGTTTGATATTTAATCATCATCGAATTGAAATAATTAATCGTGAAGTAGCATTTAATTTACTAGATACCAGAATTTTAGAATATTGCGAAAAAAATAGAATATATTTAGAAAATGTTTCAGTAATTGAAGTTTTCAAATATGTTTTATGCAAATTAAATTTGAAATTTAGCAATCGATTAAGAACTCAAAAATTAAATCAAAGAGAAAAAATAATTTTAGGATTATTGTTAGTTATAATAGTTAATCGAATTTTGAGTATGTTACCGCAAGAAAACCAAGAAGTTTTTCTTACCAAATTTGAAAATCGAGAAGAATCAATAATTCATTATTTGATTGGATTGACTGAAAACGATTTAGAAGATTTGAATTTAATTGAAAATAAGTTTAGAATCGAGTATTCTTATCCATGAGTATCAAAATTAATAAATCCAAAAAACCTAAAAAAGTTTCGAAAAAATCACGAAAAAATCCAAAAGATTTATTAGTTGATCAAAATTTCCATGTATTAATTCAAGCTGTTTCAGGAATTAATAATTTCTTCTACATGGATTATACAAATAATTCTAATAGATATGATGTTACAAATGATATTCCAGACTTAGAAAATGATTTGAAAACTCTCGCTTCAAAAGTAACTAAAGTTCGAAATGAATCACGAGAAACTGATTTATACGGAACTTTGCCAAAAATCGGCGAATACGAAATTGGCGGTTTAGGAAATCTTAGACAATTAAATTCAGTTCATGATATGAATAAGATTTCGAATTATATCAAACGAATAGTTTTGATTTTGACTGAATTTAAAAAGAAACAATTTATTGTATCGGATAAAAATTATCGATTATTAGAAAAAGAAATATTTGATTTATATGATGAAGTAAAAAGTTACTTTATTGATGCGAATGTTTCTTGGATTAGATAAGGAAAGAATTTAAAAATGATCAAACCAACTAAAAGAAAAGTAGTTAAGAAAATAATTAAGCGCAAAAATCCTGATTTACATAATTTTATTTCTTTATCTTTAGAAAATATTGATAAAACTAAAAAGAAATTGAAAGAAGCCGAAAAATATTTACTTGAAATTTTAAATTCCACTGAATTTACCAATGATGATTTACGTAAAATGAATGATGAAGAATATAGAGGAGATAATCCTTTATATGAATTATATCAAAGTTATAGAACTGTATTAGGTCGTACAACTGATACTGTCGAAGAAACTAAAAATATGATTGAAATGATTAATAGTTTCAAAATTGGAAATTCTAAAAAACGTTACATTCGAAGATATTAAACTTTAAAAGAAAGAAACCCTTTTTTATGGCAGAACCACTTTGTAATAACCCAAACGCTCTAGTAACCCCTAGAGGATTAACATTTAAAAAACCTTGTGGATTATGGGAAGCTGAAGGTTTAGGTTGGTGTAATGCTAAAGATTACAATGACTGGATTGAAGCTTATCGTATTCGAATTGATGCTGCTAAATTATCAATGAAGCAGTTATTAAAAGTTAAAAAAGCAAAAAATCTTCCTTTAACAGAAGAAGAAAATCAAGCTCAAGCCGAATTAGTAGAACATGAAGATCTTTATAAAGAATTACAACAATCTAGTTATAAAGATGTAGATTTTACTTCGCAACAATACGCAAAAAAAATCTCAGACATCAAAACAGCAGCAATGAATGTAAATTGCATGATTGAAAATGTAATTCAAGCTGGAATAGAAGGTGCTGGAGAAACTCCGAGAGAAACAGGTTTAATTTCAGGTTCAAGAGGAGGTACTTCTACTGGAACTTATATTGGTTACGGAGCCGCTGCTATTGGAGCTTATTGGTTGTGGAGACAATTTTCATGACTTTGAAAGCCAAAAAAGCCAAAACTAAAAAGGTTTCTAGAAAAAATCCCGAAACAGCATTCGGTTTTGTACCTCAAGTTAAAAACTTAACCGTAAAACAAATCGAAGAAATTATTATTGCAATTGATGAAGCTTTAGAATTGTTTGATGCTGGAAAATCTAAGAGAGCTGATTCAATACTTCATCGATTAGAAAATTATTACGGAAAACGAAACGTAGAACAAATCTACTACTTTAGAAAGCTTAATAGATATTAATATGGATAATTCATTTATAGTAATCGCAGGTTTAGCAGCAGGAGCTTATTTTCTAACAAAGAAAAAAACTTCAGTAACTAAAGAAACTAATAAAGAAAAAGAACAAAAAGATAAAGAACAAGAAGAAATTCAAGAAGAGAAAAAATATCTTTCTTTGATGCCTTCTCGAAAAATTCTTATTGACCAAGAAATTCTTGCTTTGCCATTAAAATTTGATTTGGAAGTAAATATTCCATTTTTTGCAAACTTTCTTGATTATAGTATTTGGGCAAAAAATAATCCAAAAGGTCTATATCAAGACTGGTTGACTACAATGATTTATTTACAAATCGCAACTATTGAAAAACGTTGGGATGCTGAAACTGGTGAATTACCATTATTACTTGAATGTGGTAAGAAATTAGACATTTTAGAAATCGGACCACCACCAGTTTATGATGTTGTAATTTTTCCTGAAACTCCTGAAGAATGTAATGAAAGATTATTACAAGGACGAGTATTATGGTTGGATATTAATGGTTATGTTAAAGAAAATATGACTCAATGTCCTCAAGGAGCTTTCTGCGGATGATTTCTAAAACCCGAAAAACTAAATTAAAACCAGGAAGAAAAAATCCAGAAGATATAGCCAAAACTTGGAATAAATTTCTTCTAGAAAAAGATAAAATCAAAAAACGACAATTAGCTCAATCTTTAAAACGAGATTTAGCTGAAGATTCGTCGCGTTATTGGCAAATTATGCGAGAACATGTTAATTTTCGCAAAGAAACAATTAATGATTTGATTCAAAAAGCATTAATTTTACCTGCTAAACGAAGTAATCCCGTAAAAAGCATGTTTAGAGACACTGAAGTAGTAATCAAACATAAAGGTAATAAAATTATCTTTGACGAAGAAGATGCCGACGTAATTAAAAATTTGATTCGAAAACAGTATTCTGATAATGATGATGTAAAGGAAATTTTAAAATGAATTCTTTAGTATTATTAGGAACTGGAGGATTGTTACTTTATTTAATGAGTGGTAAAAAAGAAAGTAATAAAGAACAGAAAAATAATTCTTCTGAAAATCAAATTTATTCATTTGATCCAAATAGTATTCAACTTCAACCTAATAAGCCAAATAATAGTTCATTAGGTTCGTTGAATAGTTCTAGTTCAAATTCAAGCGGTTCTTCTGGTTCTTTTGGTTTGAATTTTGGTATTTTAACTCCAAAAAATACTCCAAATAAGGGAAATTTTGGATTAAAATCAAATTCTATTTCAGCTTTTAATAAAATAGTTGTCAAAAAAGTAGCAACTCCTGGTTATTTCTATAAAATTTCATTAAATGATTCGATGTATTCAGATCCTTTGATGAAAGTAGCAGTAGTTGCTTATGGATTGATGAATGTTCCTGATAATGTAATTTTAAATTATTCACGTCAATTAAATGCAAATGATTACAATATCAGATTTCAACATTATTTGTCAAATAATTATTTACCTTTTAACAAAAGAATAGATACTTCTCCTGTGTATGGAAGTTTAAAACAACAGTTTGATGATTCAGTACAAGGAAGTTATAGAAAAGGAAATAGTTTTCCTACTATTTATATTCCATTGGAAGATGAATTTAAATGATTCGACTCAAAAAACCCAAACTTTCAAATCCAAGAACTTCTCGTTATAAAGTAGCTCTTGATAAAATTGCACTAAAATTCGATAATTTCGAAGATTTTGCTGAATTTTATTGGGCAGGATTAGTTTTAGGTATTTACTGGGTTGGTTCCGATGATCCTGATTTTATTATCAATAAACCACTTGAGCGTTCATATGCAAAAGAAGGTAAATTAATTGCATATATTTCTCCCGCATATTTAGATACAAAATATGCGGTTCAAATTGATACTAGTAAATTAGATCCTTTTCAAGATATAATTGAAAATAAAAAAGATTTGAATAATAGTATTAAAATTCTAAGACCGGATTTGATCAAAGCTTATTATATTTACACTACTCCAAAAGCGATTGAAGTACAAAAATATAACGAAAGATATTTACCTCAAACAAAGTTTAAATTAAAAGAAATTTGGACTGCCGCACACGAAAAAGAAGTAGAAAAACAAAAAGGAACTGTTAAAAAGACTGTTCGTAGAAAGAAATCAAAGAATGATTAAATGTAAAACAAATCCAAAAAAATTAGGTTTGTATCCAAAATCCGAAAAACCATTTAATAAAGAAAATTTGAGAGAATGGATTTTAAAAAATTGGACATTATTTGAAGAAGAAGACGGGGAACTAAATCCTGATATATTCGAAGCTGCTTTTAATGCTTTTGGAAAGAAACAAGTTTTATATGGAAAAAAATCTATAGAACAAGATCGATGGATTAATGAAATTTTTGGCGAACTTGACGAAATTAGAAAATCTGACGAATATTTTGATCTTAGAACAGGAAAATTAGTTACTTCCGGTAAACGTCAAAATCCAAAATCAAAATCCAAGAAAAAAGTCAAAAAAGTAGCTAAGAAATCTACAAAGAAAGTTAAGAAAACTAAAAGAATAGTAAAAACAGGTAGACCAACCTATCGAAGAATTGCTGGAGAAAATGCTGCTGGTGGATTAGGTACTGGATTCGGATTTGCTGCTGGACATTCATTTGGCGATTGGTTGTTTGATTAAGAAAATTATAGGAATAAAATGATTAAAAGTACAACAAAGAAAAAAGTTAAAAAAGCTTCGAGTAAAAAAGCTAATCCTGGAAAAGATTGGATTCGACATGCTGATTTAAGACCAAAAGGTGGCGGAAGAAATTCTGATGAACATAAATATTCTGATGAAAAATCAAATCAAGAGTATTATACCAAATTACATAAATTAGCCGAAGATATTCAATGGAAAAAAAGAGATGAGTATCCAATTCACGGTTATCCTTGGCATCGAGCATTAGAAGATGCTTCTGAACTTTTGGCTAAGAAAAAAGCTAATCCTAAATGTCGAACAATTAAAGTTCGTAGAAAAATTTCAATGGGTAAAGGCAAACGTCCGCGAATTTTACAGGTTAGACGTAAGGTTTGTAATCCATCTAAACAAATAAAAACAGAATTAAATAGTTTAATTGACTATGATGTTTTTCTTTGGACAACAGATTCAAAAAAAGCCGGAGGTAAAAAACTATTACTTGCTGGAATTTTAGAAGAAGTTCCTTCTTGGGATGACTCAAAACATTATTCTGTGTATAATGAATACTCAGGAAATGAACCTTTCGTTTTTGATATTGAAGATGTTGTATCAATTGTTGATGACAATATTCTTATACAATTTATTTGAAAACTCGACTCCCAAAATATAATTTTCAGTTCTTTTCCTTTAAACAAAAATTGATTCTTAACTCATTTTTTCGTATTCTTGCCTCAACTAATTTAATGTATTAGTTGAGGTTTTTTATTACTCATGTCTAATTCAATTCGTGAAATTTTAAAATATTCGGAATTTATTTCCAATAAAGGAAATAAAAAATCTAAGCGAAAGCAAAACTTCGAAGAAGAATTCGAAGAAGAGAATTTTACAATTAAAAATACTAAAGCTTCCGTAATTATTGGTGATTCTACCGATGATCATGGTCGAGTTTCTCTTGACGGTGAAAAAATCGTAGATGGTGACATAAGATGTTTGACTATTGGTACTTCTGGTTCAGGTAAAAGTTATCTGACTAGAAATATCATTGAATCTTTGTACAATAAAAAATTAGGAATTGTTGTAGTAATTGATCCAGAAGGTGAATATTACACTTTACGAAAAAAATTCGATTTTGTAATTATTGGAATAGATGAAGACTTATGTGATATTGTAATTACAGAAGAAAATGCTTCCGATTTAGCAAACAAAATGCTAAAATACAAAATCAATGTTATCTTTGATTTGAGAGGTACTGACGATAATACAAGAAGAGAAATTGCGAGTCAGATTATTGACGCAATGATAGAATCTAAACATAAAGTTCCTATTTCATTAGTAATCGAAGAAGCATCTAGATTTGCATCAAAAGGAATAAATAGTCCTTCAAACATTAAATGCACGATGTCACTTAAGAAAATTGCGCAGTTTGGTCGAAAAAGACAAATTTCCGCTTTTTATAATACTCAAAGAATTACACATCTTCATAAAGATATTTCGGCAGAGTGTAATACAACAATTATTGGTAGATGTTCCGATGATGCCGATATTAAAAGAAATGCTACTAAAATTGGATTGAAAAATGTTTTTGAATTAAAAAAACTCAAACATGAATTTTATGCATGGGGTGATGGATTTGATCATGCTGATTATAATACTTATGTTCGTTTTAAATCATATCCTCCTGATTCCGAACATATGAAAAGTCCTAGAAGAGATGCTGAATCATTTATTATACCGGAATCTGAAACTGTAATTCGATGGATTGGATTGTTAGGCGGAATTGTAAAAGGTGGATTGAAACAAATATTAGCAAAAAAAGACGAATTAGAAAATTCAGAAAAACAATTAAGTTTACTTCCTGAAGTCAAAGAAAAGCCCCAACAAGCCTTTAGAGATTTGTCGGATAAAATTCAATCTATTCCAAAAAAATCTACTTTTGACGATGACGATTTACCAGACTCTCTATCAGATTCATGCGAAATTTGTGGTAAAACCGCAATTGCAAACGGTCGATGTAACAATTGTGCAGATTATGAATCATTTGGAAGAGATCCTAATAAAGTAAATTGGGATGACGATGATGATTTTGAAAATGATGATGAAGATGATGAGTGAAATTAAATAAATTTGAAACTGAGGTTAAATAAATGTTAGATATAAATACCTACTACCAAGACATCGAAACCGGAGAATTTCCAAATTTATCCAACTCAGAATATTATTGCATAAAAGCTTTAAATTCTAGTTCGTTAAAATTTGGAGAAAAATCTCCTTTGCATACAGATCTTGCGCTAAACAATAAACTCAAATCGATCAAAAAAGAATTTGATTATGGTTCCGAATTTCATTACATGTTGTTTGAACCAGAACTTTTCGAAAAAGAATATTACATTTCAGATAAACATTTAGGTAACAAACTTAAAACTGATAAAGAACAAAAAGCTTTTGAATTAGTAATCAAAGGTAAAGGTAGATCCAGAATTGATTCAAGAGAGGGTGAAAAAATGAAGAGAAGTATGGAATCTCTTCATAAACATCCTTATATTAAGAATCTAATTGATCAAAAAGGTACAATTGAAACTACTTTGATCTGGAAAGATTCTTTTACCGGATTAAATTGCAAAGCTAAATTCGATAAACTAATTCACAATGATTTTATCATCGATTTAAAAACTACCAAAGATGCTTGCAAACATCATTTTAGTAAAGATTTCAAAACATATAATTACGCAATTCAAGCTGCGTTTTATTTAGACGGTTATAAAACATTATTTGGCGAAGATAAAAAGATTGAATTTGTATTTATTGCAATTGATAAAGAAGAACCTTATCTTTGCGAATTATACGAAGTTTCTGAAAAAACAATAAGTGAAGCTAGAGAAAAATATCGAAAATATATGATGAATTGGATTGAATATAAGAACAATCCTGAGATTTTGTACTCACCGAAGACTTTATAAGGAAATTATGATTTTAGAAAATTTATTGAACAAATATAAAAAATTAACTACCGATGAACATATAAAATGGATGTGTGATGAAATTTTAACTTGGAATATGCCTGATACGATACAATTGTTTAAAATTAGTCGATGGTTGGGATTTATTCAAGGATATTTGTACTCACAAAAAATGCGAAACATTGAAGAATTAAAAGATGAAACTCGTGGTATTGATAATGAATTTATAGAATTAAGTTGGAAATGGGCAGATACATAGAATTATGCACATAAATCATTCAGAAAATTGGGAGCAAGATTTAATTAATCATGGTGTTGCAATAGTTAATTTGCGTAAACCATCAGGTTCAATAATCTATTGTGGAGAAAAATCAACTACCGCTGAATTTACAAAACATAAACATAACTCAATATTCAAATTTATTTCAAATGATTCAAAAAGCAATATTCGATTATTTTGTTTATTAGTTCAAACTGACAATGAACATTATCGGTTGTATTTCAAATTCGAAAAAGATAATTATGTAACAAAAGAAATTAATAGAATTAACGTATTCTGTTATGATTTGTTAACTTATATTGAAATGGATATGTTTGAATTTGAAGTTAATTTTGAAGAAAAATATAATGAATTGTATGATATTTGTTTGAAGATAAAAAATGGTTAAATCTTAAAAAGGTAAAATAAAATTATGTCAGAAGATACAACTTTAGTCCTAAAAACTCCTACTGCTTTAGAACGTCCTCAATTTCTAAAAGAACTTTCGTCAAATATTACAGCAATGAATCAGTTAATTGCTGACTGTAGTATTCTTACAAGCAATGTTTCAGAATATGAAAAAAGCTTAATGTACGGTCATCTTTTAGTAAAAATCAAAGAACAAATTTCAGGCAAAGCTCTTGAAATTATTAAAGAATTGATGAATACTGGATTAGGGTTTAAAACAGATCATAATCCAGATGCCGAAGATGCAAGATATAGAAAGCCAGTTTACAATGATGAAATTATTAAAAATTGTATAACTCAAGCGATTATGCACGGATTAAGAATTCATGGTGACGAATTCAATATTCTTGGTGGCAATTTTTATGCTACAAAAGCAGGATTGGAACGAATTGTAAATCGAAATCCTAATCTTGAAAGAAGAATTAAAGATAAAGTAAAAGGATTCAAAAAATCACAAGAAACTGAAATTTGGGCGGTTAATTATGAATATGATTTCAAACTAAAAAATCAAGATGAAGTCAAAGACGAAATTACAGTTTATGTAAAAGGTAAACAAGGTAATTTTGAAATTCCTCTTGATGCAATTCTTGGAAAAGCTCGACGAAAATTGCTAAAAACTATTTATAATCAAATGACACATGGTTTCTTCTCGCTAGAAGATGCTGATGATATTGATTACGGTAATGAAACAAAAGAAACCATCAAAGAAAGTAAAGTTTCCCAATTAATTCCAAAAAATTAAAATCATAGTATCGTAATTTTGATATGATTGATCGAATTTTAAAAGGTGGCTCTTACTTTACTTCACTATTTTTTGTAGCATCATTTATAGTAATGCAATCTGGCGGATGTGAATTACCTTCACAAAAACCAGAATTTACAAAAGAAGTAGTAACGATAACAGCCCCCCAAATAGAAGAGAAAACTGAAGAAAAAATTAAAGACGACAAAAGCGAAACAGACACAGGAAAAAGTACAGAAGATAAAGAAGAAAAAACTACTGGTTTAAGCGACGAAACTAGTGGTTCTGAAACTTTAACTTCTTCTGAATGTGTTTGTAAATGAAAATAAATACCCTACTAAACTATTAATTTGGTTTAGTAGGGTATTTGTGTTTTGAGGGTTTTGAAAAAATGATTCGAATTACCAAAAAGCGTAAAAATCCAGAACTAGTAGAATTTAAAAGATTCTCAGAAGGTTGGCATGTAACTAAAGCTCCTAATTTATGGATGATTCAAAAATCTGGTTATTTGAAACCTAACTCTCATAAAAATTTAGCAACTTTTTGGGACGCAGACTATTATTCTTATTTTGAACCAGGATTTACACCTTTATTTTTTGCACAATCCTTAGAAATTTTAGAAAAGAACTTTTATATTCAAAAAACTTCTAAAATATTACAAGTAGATATTAAAAATTATAAACAATATCCAGATTTACCAATGCTCGCTAATTATGCGAAAACTACAAAAGAAGGATTATATTTTGATTATCAAATTCCTACAAGATTACAAGGTCGAATAAAATTAAAAGAAGTTATACCTTTTAGTGAGTTTTTCACCAATAAAAGATTAGGTGATGCTGTAATTAATTATACTCGGAGTGTTACTATTATGGAAAATATTCCAATTGAGAATATAATTGATGTTCAAGAAGGTTATTCTTTTTACTAAAACTTTAAAACTTACATTCGCCGAGCAAAAACTTCCCCGCTTTTTCAATTTAATTTCCCAAACAAGAAACGAGCCCTTAGGTGATTTCTTTAAAACGCAAAACTCGTAAAAATCCAATAAAACGCATAATAAAAAAAATCGAAGAAAAAGTAGTTAATGGAAAACCAAAAACTACTTATTTCTACGATTATGCTTATGATGATTCAAATAAAAAAGTTTCGAAGGAAGATGAGGAATATGCTTCGAAGCTATTTATTCCTCATCGAATTGATAATGAGAGCTTGAAGATTTACCCTAAAGGCTCAAAAGTTCTTGCTGAATACAAAGATATCAAGGGAAGAAAGATTCACCGATATTCACAAAAAGAAATTCTCCAAAACGTATTGGAAAAATACAAAAGAAATAAACTTTTCATCAAAGCTTCGCCAAATATTGTAAAAGAATTAAAAGCTTCGATTAATCCAAATACGGATAAAGGTCAAGCTGCGTTAATTCTATATATTATTTACAAAACTGGTTTACGAATTGGTTCTGATACTGATACAAAAGCCGATCAAAAAGCTTATGGAGTTTCTACATTACTTAGTAAACACGTAAAATTTCTTGCTGGAAATAAAGTAAAACTTGAATTTATTGGAAAAAAAGGTGTAGAAAACTCTGCGATTATTAACGATTCGATTATTTATGACGCTTTAAAAAAATTGAAGGGAAAAGCTTACTCGACTAAGTTGTTTAAAGTAAATGGTAATTATGTTCGAAATTATTTGAATTCTATTGACGATCGATTTAATATTAAAGATTTTCGTACATTAAAAGCATACGAAATAGCAAATAAAGAAATCGAAAAACGAAAAGGTCCTGCTTCTGATGAAAAAACTTTCTTGAAATGGCAAAGAGAAGTCGGAGATAAGGTTGCTAAGGAATTGGGAAATACTAGAACTGTTGCGATTAATGATTATATAAATCCGGGATTATGGGATAAATGGCGAGGAGATAAATTAGGTCCGTGGATGCCTAAAAAATTAATGAGAAGGGATTTATGATTAGAATTAAACGTAAAAATCCTACTGATCAAAATTTAATCACCAAGATATCGGTATTAAAAAAGAAACACGAAAATGGAGATATTGAATATTTAGCCTATATCGAAGATATATTAATTGGAGGAATAGGATTTAATATTTACAAAAATTATGTTACTTGGGTTCAAATAGATCCTAAATATCGTAGAAAAGGTGTAGCTTCTTTTCTATACAAACATGTAGAAAATGATTTGAAAATTAAAATTGATAAACCTTCTCCGTATTTATTAAACGATGGTGAAAAATTCTGGAAAAATCGCCTCAAAAAATCTAACCCGACCGATTATAAATTGTTAAAAGATATTAAAATTAAAAAATTAAGAATTTTTGAACCAATAGGTCGAGATCCAAATAGACATTATTTAGAATACAAAATATTATTAAATAATAAACAAATAGGCTACGCTATAATGGAAGAAAATGCTAATTTTATTTCATTAGTAGAAATACACGATGCTTTTCAAAGATCTGGATTAAATACCTATTTGTATAATTACATTGAAAATGATTTAAATATTAAATTAGTACCATCTAAAAGTCAATCATCGGATGGAAAAGCATTTTGGAAAAGTAGAAAATGATTAGAATTAAACGTAAAAATCCAACTGATGAAGAATTTTTGAAGAAAGTAGAAATAGAAAAATTAAAATTAGGTTCAGATATAGTTTATTCATTAACAATAAATAATTTCAAGGAAGAAATAGGATTAGTGACATACGATCCTAAAAATAAAATAATTTCTGACATTAATATTTATCCTCTTTTTAGGAGAAAAGGAATTGCAACATTTATTTACGATTATATCGAAAAAGATCAGCATGTTAAGTTAAAATCTTCAAAGCAATTATTACCTGATGGGGAAAAATTCTGGCAAAATCGTCTCAAAAAGCAAAACCCAACAGACAAATCTCTTCTTTCCAAAATTCAAATTCAAAAAGAACTAATAAAAATTCCAAAAGATAAATTTCGCCCAAGAAATACTTATTACACTGAATATCAAATTTTATTAAACGGTAAAATAATTGGTAAAGCGCAAATTAAAAAGAATAAGAATTATGTTTCATGGATAGAGATAAATAAAAATTTTCAAAGAAAAGGTCTCTCAACATATTTATATGATTATATTGAAAAAGATCTTGGAATAAAATTAAGACCGAGTATAAATCAACTTGACGATGGTAAAGCTTTTTGGAAAAGTAGAAAATGATTAAAGTTTATAAAGGAATTAAAATTTTAGATAAACCAGTAGGTAAATTAAAAAGAAATGATAAAAAATTAACTCCTGACGATTTTATTAATTCTAAAAATTATTATATTGTTAAAACTTTTGCTCCTTTGAATAAGGCAAAAAATAATGATTATATTTTATATGTTTTATATAACAAATATAATAGATATTTAGGTTCAGCACATGTTTATTTTAATGAAATTGATGATATCAAAAATGTAGGAAATGCTCATATTCAAATTATAAAAGCATATCAACGAAAAGGTTTAGCTACATTACTTTATGATTTTATTGAAAAAGATTTGAAAATTAAATTGAAACCAAGTTCTAGTCCAAGTAAAGATGCTAAATTATTTTGGAAGGCTAGATTAAAAAAAAATGATTAGAATTAAGAAAAATCCAACTGACCACGAATTTTTGAAACAGATTCAAATTGAAAAATTCGATAATGATTATTTTGTAAGATATTTTATTTGGTATAAAAATATTTGTATTGCAGTATTTATAATTTATCATGGCGATAATTTTATAAAAGAAGTAGAAATTTTTGATGATAAATTCAAACATAAAGGGTTGGCTACTTTTATGTATGATTATATTGAAAAAGATTTAAAAATAAAACTTCGACCTTCTAAATTTCAAACAAAAGATGGTAAAGCATTTTGGCAAAATCGTTTAAAAAAATCTAATCCAACTGACTACTCTTTTCTTCGTCTATTGAAAATCGAAAAACGCAAATTAGAATTTTCTTCCGATAATATAATGTTTGTTTATGTTGTATTTTTTCGTGGTAAAAAAATTGCTTACGCAGAAATTTTTGAAAATGCTAATTATATCGAAGATGTTCAAATTTACGACGAAAAATATCGTAGAAAAGGTTTAGCTACCTATCTCTACGATTATATTGAATCAGATTTACGTAGAAAACTAAAACCTTCTCCAATTCAATTATCTGATGGTGAAAAATTCTGGGAAAATAGAAATAAAAGAAAAACTGTTTAAAAATTTATTTTTATTCAAACTAATAGTAAATTAGATATAGTCACTATAAAATAACGTCAAAAAAGTAATAAAAGAATAATAAAGGAATAAATAAGAAAATGGCTAAATTAAATCAACGAACAATCAATCTTTCACAAAAAACTCGTCCTACGACTGTTACACAAGATGCTGCGTATACAGTTAAACCATTTGATAAATATATTGTGTTAGATTCTCTTGCCGCAACTACAAAAGTTTTAACATTACCAACAATGGATTCAGTTCAAGTTATTAATATTCGAATGAATGCTAGAGTTGCTGGTGAATATACTGCCGCGGTTACTGGCGGAACTCTCACATTTAATGCTACTGGGGAATCTGCTCAAATTATTAGCAATCCTATTTCTGGATTAGGTTGGCAAGTAATTTCGCTTAACGGGGCTACAATTGTATGAGTAATCGTAACAGTTATTTACCAAGTATAAATGCTTGGTCAAATCCTGATTTTGACGGTAACGTCACATTAACTGGTAACTTATCAGTTGGTGGTAACAGCACTTTTACCGGAACTTCCACTTTTATTGGTGCTATTACTTTACCAACATTAAGTTTGTTGAAATCACAAACTTTTGAAATATTTGTACCTAATATTGTTTCTGGAACTGCTGCAATATGTGTTGCAGTTTCTAGAATTGCTGGTCCAATCACAAACATTTCAGCAGTTGTGAATAATACGATCGCTGCTGGTGATTTGACACTGACCGCATCTATTAATAACACTCCTATTACTACTGGAGTCTTAACATTTGCTAACGGTACTGCCGGAGAAACGGCTGTTTCTGTTTCTCCAACCGGAGCTAACATAGTAGCTAGAGGTGATGTTGTAAAAATTGTTGTTGGAGGGGCCAACAATGCAACTGGTACGGGGCATGTGACTTTCCAAGTTACAGTAGCTTAAAAAAATGAATCGGTTCATATAAATCCTAAAATTCTATCTAATTCAGATGGGATTTTAGGATTTTCTTTTTGATCAAAATAATTTTTAGCTAAGTTATATTTTCTATCTAACCAAGGACCTTCTGAGTATAAAAATTCAAAAATTTTTCTAACTTCGAATATATTTGCCCATCTAATTTCAAAACAACCTGGTCTATTTAAAATTTTATTATTACTTACACCACAATTTTTAATCAAAAATTCTTTGATTTCTTCAGAAAATGATTTTATTGAAGTTAAATAACTAATACTAATACGATTATCTTTATCAACAGAAATACAACCATCAGAATCAATTATCCCGCGGACAAAATCTTTTATAAACTCATCAGGAATAGTTTTCGGAATAGATAATTCTTTTGATTTATTTTGTGTGATATTGTGTTTGACTAAATCTGAAATAATTTTAGGTCTGACTACTTTTAATACACACCCTTCATATGTTTTACCAGTTTTCTTTAAAGTGGTATGTTTTTCATAAATTGAATGTTCCGAATCTAAATCTAGAATGAATTTTTCTAAATGACTTTTGTCTTTAATTGCTAATCCAATGATTAGTGAATTATCATCTTCATCAACTCTTCCGTCGCCTGAAATAAAACCGAGCCAATAACTTTTAGCTGGAGTATCAATTGTTTCAAAATAATTTTCATTACATTTAATCAAATTATTTAATTGTTTATTGCTTTTGATGTTATCATCTCTTACAACATTGTATCTTATTAGGAGCTTAGATATTCCTGATTGAGTAAAATTATATTTTTCTGCTAATTCTTTTTGTGAAAAATTGTTATTAATATATTCTTCACAAAGTTTCAATTCTTGTTCTTTACTTAATTTTCTATTCATAATTTATTTTCCAATATTATTTCATCCCACTTCAAAAATCAATTTTTAAATATTCAAAAAGCCCGAAAGTAATTTACTTTCGGGCTTTTTGCTTTCATTATCTTAATCTACCTGAAAACAATATATTTTTTTATCAAATCCACAATTCGTAACTTGATGTTCGGTCCATTCTTTATTCCAATTTCCAACAGATCCTATTTGTGCTTTACTATTCGCATCAGTTGTAGTCCACCCGTTACAAGTATTTCCTTCTGAAAAAGTACCATCTTGTAAAGTTCCAGTCCATGTAAATTCTGGAGTTATAATACTTTCTACTCCAGCTGCACTTACATCAATCCAGTTGACTAAAAAATCGGTAGTTAATCCTTCCCATCCTTTTGCTAATTTTTTAGGAGGATTTGTTGGTAATAAATACCAACCCTGAAAATCCGTACTATTAAATCGAAATTTAGGTGCACTAAATAAATCTTCGTCGCTCACCCATGCTTTATATTCGCCATTTAATTTTGCGCGTTTCGCATTCATTGCACAAAGACCATCGGCAAAAAAAGTTCCTCCGAAATTAGAAGGAATTGATTCAAAAGATCGAAATACAAATCTCGTTTTAAAACAAGAATCATCACATAAGTCTTCTGCTATAGTATTTCCGTCGTCACACTCTTCAGGAAATTCGATTATACCATCACCACAGTTTGTATCAGTTGTAATAGTCATCACAATAGTATCAAACCCAGAAGTATTCAAAGTATCCGAAGTTTCAGTAATTGAAGGACTTCCCGAAGTAGTGACTTGTTGTTCAACAGTAGTTTCCGATTGAGAAATACTAGAACTTGAAACAGAAATAGTTAAACTACTCGAACTAGTATTAGTAGTTTCCACATCAGGTAAACAAGAACAAAGAATTAGCGAACCAACAATAATATTTTTAATTTTATTTTTCATATATTTACTTTCACTTTTCAAAACAATAAATTCCAGCTTCAACACTTCCGCATAAAGGTCCGCTTAAATCGGTCCAAGTTTTGTCTATTGCTTGAGGATTTCCAATTCCACCGTCCATTCCAAATCCCATATCTTGCCAAGAATTACAATTTCCAAAACTTTCATTTTTCTTACCTAATACAGTAGTCGCAGTCCAAGCTTTTGTAAGACTTACATTTTTACTACCATTAGCAAGAACATTTAATGGATTTTTTCCAGGACTTGATAAACCATTAAACCCTTTTGCGAATAAACTAGGAGGATCAGTTGGCATTCGATACCAACCTTGAAATTCAAGATTTAACCATAAAGAATTCGGAGAGTTTCCAGGAAACATGTCACTTAACCAAGCTTTGTAAGTACCTGATAATCCTGCCGCTTCAGCATCTTTCTTGCAAATAATATCAGCCTCTCCTATTCCTCCGAATTTAGAAATATAAACATTTTTTGTAAGAAAAACCCATTTTGGAGTAAAACAATCATTCGAACAACTATCGTATTCTACTTTATTTCCATCATCACATTTTTCTTTTGCTAAGGAATTTACAATTCTGTCACCACAAAAAGAAAGTTTACAAGTAGTAGTACAAGAACCAGTACCTTCTACACCTTCGTCGCATTCCTCATTTGGAGTTACAATATGATCTCCACATTTTACAAGAGTGCATTTATAACACGTTCTAGTTGGTGAATCACCTTCATCACATTCTTCTCCAGATTCAAGAATATTATTACCACATTCGGTTAATGTATTGGTAGTTTCTGATGAAGAACTTGAATTGAAACCAGAACTATCGGCTGAAGTTGAATTATCGGAAGAATTAGTTTCAACTGTAGTTTCTGAAATTACATTTCCTGTAGTTTCATTAGTAGTTTCAGTCGAAGTTTTTCCGGCGCTTGAATCACTTGAATCGGTAGAATCACTTGAATCAGTAGAATCGCTAGTTATGTTTGTATTCGAAGTAGTAGGTGGTCCAAAAGAACTAGTACCGGAACTAGAATCATTTGCAGTAGTTGTTGTAGCTATTCCAGTAGGATCAAATAAACATCCAGTTAAAAATGTAAGCGTTATCGCAGATACTATAACAATACTAAATTTTCTCATTTATTTCAATTTCTCTTTCTTTTTGATCGGTCGTACGCCCAGTTTTTAAGAGCATAATAGTTCTTACCTTTTGGGCATGTTTTGTTTGCAGGTTTAATAGAATCTTTTATTTTTATTGCTCTAGATAAATACGCAGTTACTTTTCCAGAATCAATATAATCTCGTAACGTCCAAGTTTCTTTTGGTTTTTTCAAAAGTCGAGTAACTCTCGAAACTACTTCTTTTACTTTAATCGAAGCAGCTTTTGAACATGGATCTTTCGCCCAAGTTTTCATTTCTTCATATGACATATTCACTAAAGATTTAAAAAACCTATATCTTTTGTTTACTTCTTCTTTATTTTCAATATAGAATTTTGTCATAATTATTTAAATGTTCAATTTCGCTCTGTACTCAATTATACTACATGCGCAAATTTCACCGCTAACACTGTTATGTCATCACGAGAACCTAACTCAGCAGCTAAACAAGCAATTTCTTTAGCTGAATTTTCAGAATTAGTCAAAACTAATTCTTTGATTTTCTCAATAGATACAACGTTAGCGCCGTCAGTGCATAATATAACATAAGCAACATTTTTTAATGGTATTTTTTCAATTTGGATATTCAAATCCAGTTTACTAGAGCCAAGATACGAAATTAATACATTTGAGTAATAAGAAGTTTTTAAATCTTTTAATTCAATAACACCTTGCTTATATTGAGAATAAGCAAGTGTAGTAGGTATTGTAATTTCTTTAATTTCACCATTATTATAAATTACATAACATTCTGAATCACCTACATGAGACAAAATTAAATTATCATTTTTAATACAAATAGAAGTGAATGTTGTACCTCCACCAAAATTACGAATTTGAGAGGATAAATTTGCAAGTAGAGATTTTAAATTTTTTGAAGAGACCATCTCCTCAAGGCTTGTTCCGTTAATCACATCACAAGCTAATTGTGCAGCTTTAGCACCATTTTCACCTTTTGAAGAAATTCCATCGGCTACGACAAACCAATTATTTTTGATCAGAAAACGATCTTTGTTGAAATTATCGCGGGGATTTGTGATTGTGTGGGCGGAAGTAGTATAAGACTTAGTCATTTGAAACAAACTTCATCAATTTTGAATTATTTCGAAACATTGTTTTATAAAACCAAATTGTAAAACTCCAACCATGTTCTAACCAAATACCAATTGAATATTGTCCACAAATTATTCCGAATAGAAAAGCTAATATTGCAGAAGATACTCCAGATAATATTAATAGATAACTAAAGAGTAGAATATGAAATATGAATTCTACAAAGAATAGAAAGACAACTATTCCTAGTAATTTTAATTCTTTTTTGGATAGAACTAAAATTAAATTACTTATTTCTCTGCCTAGTTTTTCAATGTTTAGAGTTTTCATTTGCCCAAAAATCCTTTTCTAACTTCTTCATTATTTTTAAATAACCAAACAAACATTAACATTTCTAAACTTAGTCCTAATCGAAGAAAAATTTCCATCGAAATAATTCCAAAAGCTATTGAAAACCAAACATTGAAAAAGAAAGCAAAAGTAATAATCATTGTAATGTACTCAACAATTGAAATTGCTGTACACGCGATTAATTTTTGCTTAGCTTTTTCTTCGCTAGAAACAAGTTGTTTTAATTCTTTGAATTTTGATTTGTTCATCATATTATTAAAGCGCTTAAATTTCTATAATTTTTGCGAAATTGAATTTTTCGCCTGATTTATGTTCACCAGGATAACCGAGAGGATTTGAAACTAATCTAGTTTTGGATATTTCGAAGTCAAATTTAAAATGCGTATGACCAAAAATGAAAAATTTTGGAGATTCTTCTTCAATCAATTGAGTCATGTCGCAAACAAAGAATCTATTTAATTCAGAATCTTTGAATTTTTCATGTACACATTTATAACTAGGTAAATGATGAGTAATTACAATTGAATTTGAATCAACATTTCTATTCAGATATTTTACTGAGTATTCATTTTCTTTGTAAACCCATTCTCGAAAGTTATGAATACTATAAAAGTCATTCATTAAGTTTTCATAAATCTGATTCATTGGATCGTACGGAAACCATAAAGTACAACCAATAAATTTTTGACCTTGTATTTCACAACTAGAATTATCTAACCAGGAAACATTCGAAAATAAATTCAAAACATCATTTCGAATGTCACGAATTTGATTAATATGTGTTCCGTAATGTTCGTGATTACCAGTTACGTAAACTATTGACTCAAAAGAATTTGAAAAATCTTTAAGAGTTTCAAAAATATTTTTTCTTGAACAAATATCTCCAGCTAAAACTAAAACATCTGACTTAGCTTCGGCAAGTTTTTTAACGATACTTGATTTGTATTCTTTATCTCCAAACTCAAAATGAAGATCTGAAGCGATTTGAATTTTCATTTTTTAGGACCAAACTTTGCACCAGCACCAATTTTAGTAAAAGCAACAATCACACCTGGAATTCCTAATTCTGGATGATCGTCTACTGGAATTCCTCTACCATTATCAGTAATTGTAATTCCTTTTCGATCTTTATCTAAAGTTACATGAATTTCATTTGCATAACCATTAATTACTTCATCAACTGAATTATCCAATATTTCCCAAATTAAATGGTGAAGACCCTCTTTTCCTGTATTTCCAATATACATTCCTGGTCTTCGTCGAACTAATTCGAGAGGTTCTAGATACTGAATTGAAGAAGCGTTATAGTTATTTTCTTTTTTCATAATAAACTCACTAATATCAAAACAAAATTAGCCCAAAATAAAAAATAGACAGTAGTAAAATACTGCAATATAAGGAATTGCTAAAGAAGATAAATAAAAAATTTCGTCTATCTGATAGTTCATTTATAATCTTCTTAATATTGAATGATGTAATGTAAATAATTTAGGTATTAGATAATATTCTGGAATTCCAGAATCTTCAATAAAATACTTTTCTGGTTTTTCAATTTTATAATCAGATATCCATAAAATAATATTTTGCGCTATTAAATTATTTACTGCTTCGTCGATATATTTTTGATTTTCAAATGAATCATTTAATAATTCTTCGTAGATCAGTGATGAATCACAACCAAAATAATTCATCAGCATACAACCTAACACACAACACATCGAATCTAATTCTGATTCTTTTTTAGTTTTTCCAAATCCAGGTAAATCTAAACCAAAATTTCTTTTACGATAATCAAATTTTGAAGCTAAAATAAAATGAGCTAATTCATGAGTCAAATCTCGAATTTTAGTATCTTCAGAAGAAGAATTTACTTGAGAAGTAAATTTATCATTGATTATGATTTGACCTTCATTAAAATCTCCAGAAATATAATTAAATTTTAGAAATTTTGCAAATTTTTCAATTTTTTGAAAGGACATTTAGACTTTACACTCTCGGTAATGTAATTCCCTGTTGACCTTGATACTTACCATTTCGATCTGCATAAGATGTCAAGCAATCTTCATCGGATTCAAAGAATAACAATTGAGCAATTCCTTCATTTGCGTAAATTTTCATTGGAAGATTGGTTGTGTTTGAGAATTCTAAAGTGATATTACCTTCAAACTCAGATTCGATTGGTGTGGCATTCACAACTAAACCACATCGAGCGTAAGTAGATTTTCCTAAACAAATCGCAGTCACGCGTTTAGGAATTTTCATAGTTTCTATGCTACCGCCCAAAGCAAACGAATTTGGAGGTAATATAAAATATGAACAATCAAAACTATTCTCAAAATGTAAAGTTAAATCTACTAACCCCCTTCGATCAAAATTCTTTGGATCAATGATTGAAGTATAAGTATTTGTAAATAACTTCATTTCAGGAGCTAACGAAATATCATATCCATATGAACTAACTCCGTATGAAACTTTTGACAAACCTTCTTTTTTAGAAATTTGTTTTTCTTCAAAAGGTTCAATCATGTTTTCATTTCTGCATTTTTCTAAAATCCATTTATCACTTTTGATTGACATTTAATTCACTTTACATTTTTAGAATTTAAAAATCAATATTTTGTTATTTCAAAGAGAATGAATAACAATCATTTCATCACCATTTTCTTCGCATCGTTTAGTTGTACAAAGAATTAAATTCATTTTTTCCAAATCTTCAAGAATATCTTCAATATCCTCGCTGGAATACATTGAATTTTCGATTGCAATTTCAAAAATGAGTGTATGTAAATCAATTCCTTTTGGTTCTGAATTTACAATTTTTTCGTATACAATAAGTTCTTCGCGGTCTAAATTTGTTTGATGTGTTATAATCATGATTAATTTCTTTTAAGTTTGCAAGGGTTTAAAATTTTCCAAATAATTGTAATTCCGATATTTTTATCAAAAGGAGAATCAATCATTTGCATTATTGTTATATCTTTTTCGAATTCTACTGAGCCAGTTGAAAGAATTACTGGGGTTTTACTATTTTTGTAAATAGGCCATTGTTTTACGGCACGAATTATTTTCAAACATTGATTGTAAATTCTTTTAGAACATGGATAAGTTTTGACTAAAATTTTTATATAGTCGATTACTTCTTGTTTTGAAGGAAATTTTCCGGAAAAAGTAAAATCTTCAGAAGGTCCGTTATCTAAGTGAGGAATAGGAATTATAATTTGTGTAATCATTTTTTAACTAAAATTTTTCTATTTTCGTCAAATACTAAATGATAACCATGATCAATTGCATTTTGCACTGCTTGTTCTTGAGTTTTAAAAGGTTCTGACCAATTACTTGGTTTAGTTTTTGGGCACCATTCCCATCTACCACTTTTTGTTCCTTCAAAAAACACAACTATTGCAATTTCAGATTTTTGCCTAGCTCTGATTTTTTCATTTATTTTCATTGTTTTGAACCCACCAACTTGGTTGTTCACGTTTTTTCCATTTAGCAATATGTCTTTTATCACCCATGTAATAACTACGATAAGCTATCACGGAATTTTCGTTCATGTAGGTTTCTGGCATTGCTTGTGCTGGTTTAGTAAATTCTGTATTTTCAATTTTATCTAGCGGAAAATTTTGCATCAACCAATAATAAACTTTTTCTAACTCTCGATTTTTTCCATATCGATGAGTGTATTCCTTCAACAAAGCATTGAAAAGTTCTAAACCCCATTTAATATTTGCTTGTGAATCTCTCAACCAAATCGTACAAGGATGATTTGGAAATGCAAATAAATAAAATGGATAAGGAGAAGTTTCACGAGGAGGAAAACCATGAAACATTTTCAAAACTGATTCATAATTTTCTTTTTTGGCCGATTGCGTACGAGAAGTTAATCCGTTAAGAATATAAATGTTCGTACACAACATTTGCGCCATCTCTAATGGCATTTTAATCACATGTTTATCCATGTGATATTGTGCAGCTAATTCTGGATTTTCGTCTAGATAAAAAATATTCATGATATTACCAATACATCTACAAAATCGGGTGAGTTTTCATTTTTGGAATTTTTAAATTCGTAATCATTATTGTAATCAGCTTCTATTTTAGCCAATCGAATATGATCTGATAAGTAACTTCCTTTTCCCCAAGAATTTGCATGATTCACACCAACTCGCATATGACCAGGCCATTTTTGTAATTCTTCAATTAAATCTTTTACTGTTCGAATATTCATTCAACTAAACCTTGTTTGTGTTGCGGAGGAGAATAAAGAGTATATATTTTCAAAGGAGTTGTTCCAACATTTCTTATATTGTGGTAAGTACCTTTTGGTACAATTATCGCATCACCATCACTTATTATATAAGCTTTATTTTCGATAATCAATTCGCCTTTTCCGCTTTCTATTCGAAAAAATTGATCAACGTTCGAATGTACTTCTTCACCAATTTCTTCGCCTGGATTCAGACTCATTAGAACTAACTGTAAATTACTACTTGTGTAAATTACATTTCTAAAATGCTTATTATGATTTGTTATTTCTTCGATATTATCAAGAAATATTGGTAGTTTTTTCTTTTTAGTTAACATATAGAATTCCTTACTTAGATGTTTTTAAAGCTCTTCTATTTTGAATAACAGAAAAACTAGTTATTTCTGAAATCATATTAATCAGCACTAATTGAATTTCTCTCAATTTGAATCCTTTTTCCGACCATTTTAGAAAAAGATCTTGTAATTGAGGGCGTATTTCTTTTTCCATTTCAACAACATCGTTGGTATAAGATTCATCGTTATTTGAGAAAAATGATAATTTTTCCATTATAAAACTCCTATTACTATAAATAAAGCGAAATATCTGGTTAATTCTATTAGTTTAATTAATTTCAAATCCATAAATGATTAAAATGTTTCAAAAACAAAGGTACATATATTTCTTCTTCTCGAATTGAAGTTTCGATTTGCTCAATCATATTGTCTAATGTTTCCAACCAGGTTTCCATCGACATGTATTCAAATGTAGCCGGATAAGTTGTAGTTAATTCTCGAAACTTTTTTAATTTCGGAAGTACAAATTCAAGAATAGTAAAATTAAGTTCGTAGATTTCATTTCGTTCGGTGTTTGTCATAATACTTCCACAACCTTCATTTCTTGTATCAAACCAATTCTTTTATTTTCATGAAGTTTAAAATTATTTGTTGGAATACATTTAATTATTATTCGATTCAAATCTTCCTTTAGAGTGTTGGTCGCATAAACCCCACTCCCATTTCTATTCAATACCTCCTCCAAACTATAACATAACTTTCTCCACGAAGTAGGCGCCCAATAAGAATTTAACTCTTTATTTGAAATCTTATCCGCAATTTCTTTTTCCCAAGTATCAGTTCTTACGTGTTCGTAAACATATTGAATTTCTTTTATTACTGGTAATTCTTGTTGAATCGGTTTTGTAATTGGCTTATTACAATACTTGCAAATACTAGAACGTACTCCGATATATTCAAAACAATTTTTACATTGTTTCTTTCCTGGACTTGGGCCCGTTTTAACCGGAGAAATAGGTTTAGCGGGGATTTCCGGAGATTTAAAACCTAGTAATTCGTTGAGATTCATTTTACGGAGCCAAATTCAAATACAACCAAGTACCAGCGATTGAAATGTAAAGTTTCAAAGTTTCTTCTACAGAATCTAATTCACCTTCGTCTTGTTTTAAATCAACAATTGGAGTAGGAGTTATTTCGACTTGCCAAATATTAAAATCATCTGCGAAATAATAAGAATGTATATAAGGATTAAAACTAAAAACTTTTCGATTCAAATTAAGTAAAACGTAGGTCATAAAAACAAACTTTACTCCGACCACTTAAAGAAAATAATTGCAAGTCCATCTTGTTCAGTAATCATTGAGATTTTAAATGTATTATTCGAATCAATTGTAGTTATTTGTTTCGATAATTCAACTATTTCTTCCATTTCGATTGATTGAAATACATAAGCATCTAATTCATCAACTTCGGAATAACCTTTTGAATAAGTATCACATCCGAATATGTTATTTAATATATCAATAATTTCATTTTTAGTCATTCGTCACCCTCGATTTCTTCCGCATCCACATAAGTATCAGAATTTTTAGCAATACCTTCACAGTCACAGAATAACCATGATTTGTATTTTACGGTTAGATCTAATATTTCGCCGGAACCACCTAAGGGCTCGTTCCGTTTTCCATAAAATCGAATACAGATTCCTTCTTCAATGTGAGAAGAATCAATCGAACTTCGAGATCCGTTTTCTTCTGTAATTTTCTTACAATCTTTCAAAAAACTTTCAATATTTTCCGGATCCCAAATACCAGTCCAAATATGAGGAACAATCTTCATGTTCAATTGTTTGACACGAATTTCAAGTTCAGTTGGAGAAAGATTTTTTCCATTTTGTGTAATTCGATAAACATAAACGTCAAAGTTTTCTTGATATTTAGGTTTATCATCGGAACATTTTTTCATTCCATACGAATAGTACATTGGATTAGCAAATCTTTTGCTAAGTTTTGCGTCGGAAACTGTATGAGATTGCATAATCGAAGAATTGTTTTCTCCAAATCCTACAATTTCGTAATATACGATTTCATCTTTGTTTAGTTTACCTTCGAAGAGTTTATGTGCAATCGGTCGATATAAATCTTTGCACTTAGGATTAGGTAATGTTAGATTTCGACTACCATAAACAGAAATGTATTTTGAAGTAAAACCAAGTTTAGAAAAAATCGAATTTGATTTTACAAATCCGCTTCGTTGACTAGTACCATGAAGTTTTGTACTAATGAAATATTGTATTCCGTATGGAATTTTTTGTGAACTCAAAACATGTTGAAGTTTTTCAGTATCAAAATGTTTTGGAAATTCTAATTTTGGAGTAAAGAAACTACAAATAGAATTTTTTGCTCTAGTCCAAATAGAAACTTTTTTGGCTGATTTTTCTTGTGTACCACGAGTAATATATTTGTTGCAAAGCAATACTCCGTTCAAAGAAGTTAGTTTATCACCTTCTTTTAGAGAAGAAACTTTTACATTAAGATTAATTACTTCTTTGCTTAAACACTTTGAAAGCTTTTTATTATCTTTAAAGGTTTCGGTCCATTTCAAACTATCAAGAGATAGCCAAATACCTTCTGACTTAATTCCCATTAGTTTAATGGTTCGAACACGACGATTATCTTCTAGATAACCACCATTATCACGATGAAGTTTGTTTTCTCTTACCATCGGCCAAGTTAATTGACCATCAGAAGGAAAGAAAATTCCTAATTCGTTATCTTTATGATTGATTCCTATAATCGCAGTATATCCAGCGCAGTTTGCGACTTGAATAGTATTTGCGTTTGGAATTGGAGAAACTTTAATTTTACAAATTATTGCTGAGTACATATTTCAACTTCTTTTAATTAAACAGTAAGGAATGGGAGCTTTTGATAAGGCAATTAATGCTAATTCGGGAGTCAGAAAATTATCTCCATAACAATCCCAAAAATAATGTTGATGCGGACCTTTACTAAATCTTAAATAACAGACACCGTCTTTTGAATCATGACTTACTATCATGTTATTTTTATCATCTTTGAAGATATTACAATCTCTTATCCAGATATTTTCAGGATTTGAATTTGAATAACCAAGTAACCAATCGATTAATCTTTCTAAATTGAATATTGTTGGATCGATCATAACAAAATCTTCGATTCATCAATTAAAGAAATTTGACGATTTTTCGTTTTGGCACGATCTAAAAAATTATTATAAACTTCATAAGTATATGAACTCATTCCATATATATTTTTATAACAAACATATGTAGAACTTTCAGTCAAAATTTCAAAATAAGTATCTTTTTCATTTATTTTACAAATAGGACTGGATAAATTCCAAGAATCACCACCCAAATATCCTCCGAACCAAGAACTTAGAATTTTTCTAAAAGTTCCGTATTCTTCGCTTGTAAATTCTAGTATTACCCATTTATCAGGAGATTTGTTACTCATAAATAATTTTTAATCCTCATCAATTTCTTCACAACATTCATAATTCGAATTTGTTAAAACTTCTGGACGATATCGTTTCAATTTTTGTTCTTCACAGGAATCACAAGCTCTCACAAGTGGAATTCCACGAGCATCGTTAATCCAAAATGAGTAATTATTTGAACCACAGTTACAAAGTTTTTGCATATTAATCCTTTCTTTTCTAGAAATTCCTAGGAGCCTCGTAGTGCGACGTTTGCTCAGTACCTTACCCTCGTAGCCTATTCGCTCGAACGCTTCACAGGAAGCCATGTAACGCCGTTAGAACGCTGTTACGCACCGTCGCTTGTAGTTTCAAACCAGTATTCACATTTCGAATTTAGAAAATCAACTAACATTAACCACTCTTCGCTTAAAGAAAAATAATAACAATAAGGATTTACTTGAATTAAATTTCTTAACTCAGACTTACAGTTTTCGTTCAGCCAATTATTGACTATTTCTCTACTGATTGTAATGAATTCTTTTTGTTTTGGAGAAGTTTCATGAATCGTATCTAGTAATATATTTTTCATTTCAACTTCTAATTCAATTAGATAGTCTCGATCATTCTTTAATTTTGAAATTATATCTAAAGCAAAAGAATTTTGTTCTAGTACAAATCCAATATATGATTCTTCTTGGTATTCATTTTTAAAATTCAGAGATACTAAACCAGTCTGATATTTTTGAATCGATTTTATTTCACTCGAATGAAATTTCTTTACTTCAAAACCTTCATGATCAAAAGAATGTTTTAATTCGATTAGGAATTTAAACTCTAATTTGTATTCATTACGCAAACCAAGACTAAATAAATAATCAATTGAGTTACTTTTGAATTTTACTTCTTTCAACGCTTCATTCACAATAAAATAATAAAAATCATTATCCAGATTTTTTTCAGAAGGTAAACAATTTATCGAGTGATCATTTTCACCAACATCTAAAGTCAATTCGAAAGTATCTTCAACTTTGAAAGAAAAATCATCGTACTCTTTATCAAAGAACTTATGAAGTTTTAAAAAACTTTCCGATTTTAATTCTAATTGTTTAGAAGTTAGAATTGCTTTTTTGATTTCGTCTAAAAAGTTCATTTCAAAATTCTTTCTAAAATCTGTTTTTCTTTTTCATCGAAAGATAAACAATTTATATCATATTGTTGATAATGAGTTAATGCTTGTTTATATGCTTCGATAAATTGTTTTGCTTTAGTCAAATCTTGTTTCTTAATCAACTCAAGAATTGCAAGTCTTAAAGAAATTAGAAATCGAAGAAGATAACTTGTATCATTTGAACATGAAAGAATATTACCTTTTGAAATATCTGAATCAAAATCGTAGATTAGATTTGTGATCATTCGGAATCAGTATCGTTTATTTTATCTTGATAACATAAAAATTCTGTAGGACATTTTTTCATCATACATCCACCATTATCACAAATAACTAATTTTGGAAAATCATTTGTGATATTAAGCGTACATACAAAAGAACTATCCATACTTATTCTTGCGCATTGATAAGATTCAATGTTATTGATACTTTTCAATAACATATCTAAATCAGATTTAGATTTTTGAGCACTTGGTCCGCAACCAAAACTAAAAATCAAAAACAAACTGAACATAAAATATTTAACTTTTTTCATAATTTTAACCCTTAACCGGAAATTGATAACCACATGTACATACATTAGTTCTTACACCAACAATCATTCCGCAACCTTTACCAGTGTAAGCTTTATTTTTCCAACCACATTTTTTCTGTCCTTGTCGTGGCATTGAAGTCATGTCGACTGTAGTATTAACCGGAATTGTCGAAATTGTTTTTATTACTGGCGCTGGTGTAGAACTTTGAAATCCTAATATCTTAGCTAATGGATTTGGTTTGACTTCTTCTTTCAAATCACCGAAATCTTCACCATCTATTTCTTCCACTTCGTTTTCTTCATTTTCAAACTCTTCATTATCTTCACTAAGATCAACTTTTTCTCCTCGAAATAATAGTCGATCTAGTTTAGATAATACTGGAGCTTCCGGTTCTGCTCCTTGATATTCTCCAATTTTAGGAGGTACTCTAACCCCAACTTCTTCGCAATCACGAACAGTTAGAATTCGCTTTTTAGGATCCGTGGTAAATGTAATTTTGGGATACAAATTCAAATATTCAGATAACTTTTTTTCTTTTACTTTTCTAGCTGAAATGTAATCAAAAATTAATTTGTAATCTGAATCAGTTGATTTTGCTTCGAAAAAATCCTGTAAATCTTCACGACAAAGAAGTTCTTCTAGTAAGTCATCTTTTCGCTCGGAACTTTCCTCAAGGCAATTCGAGCCACAATAATTATCAAAATGAAATGAATGATTCACATTCCCATAAGCGTCGATTTTGTAGCTAACGGATTCAAATTCTAATCCACAGTTTGCGCAATTTCTTTTAATCGAACGAATACTAGGTTCGAAATCTTCATCATCTTCAGAGTTTGACTCTTTGATGTAAACATGTCCACAAACACAAACTTTGGTTCGAGGTCCACAAGCAACATTACATTTAGGACACTCTTTTTGACCTCTTGGCATATTTTTAAACCTTTGTGAAGATTACTTTAAATTAGAATTACAAAATTTACAAACCAAACAGCGAACACCAATTACTTCATTACAAAATTTACAAGATTTTTGTCCTCTACCTGGTTTACTCGGTTTCGTAATATTTTTCGAAACTAAAACCAAAGGAGCACTTTTAAAACCAAGTAAAATTTCTAATTGAGTAGGTTCCGCAATTTTTGAAACTATTTCTTTTTTGACTTTTTTGATACCAAAACTTAAATACTCGACGGGCTTCAAGTTTTCATTACTAAGTTTGGATACCTGTTCGACGAAAGCTTCGTCGTTTTTATTCAAAGATAATGAAATTAAATCGTTATCAAAAGGATTCGAAGTAATATAAAATCTCGAATCGAAGTCTATTGAATAATTTTCGTTTAGTATTTTATCAAAAACTTTTTCAGTCGAAACAACCAACGACTCATATAATTTTAAAAGATCTTCTTTGCTTTCAAAATTTTCAAAAATTCCAATCTGGAAATTATTTTCAACATTTTTAATTTCGAAAAGTAAATTTGACATTTTTTTAGTACATAAGAAAAAAGCTTGGAATTACCAAGCTTTAAAAAAAGAAGAAATTAAAAAGAAAACAAACACCACCCAAAAACAAATTAAATTTGGCCACCAGAATTCTTTTCAGAACTACCGTTTGACGGGTATTATTTCAATGAGTCGCCTGGTGCACCGCGACTAACTTTATTAGCAGGGGAAGAAAGAATCGGACTTTCGTCAAAAGCTTCAAAGGCTCCTGTTCTACCATTGAGCTATTCCCCAATACTAGTTTTTAATAAGGAACTATAACCTCTCAAATATTTCTAGTATCTATTTGAACTCAACCCTAACTTTGGCACTATGTAACTAGATATATGAAGTGTGTATGTTGATTTATTTAGCGATCAATAGCGGTCGGAATAAGACGACTCGAACGTCTAACCTCCTGCTCCCAAAGCAGGCATTCTACCAAATTGAATTATATTCCGAAACAATAGTAAAATTAGGAGTTGAACCTAAATCTTTAAGGGGAAACCCTACTGTATTTGCAATATTATACTATTTCACTATTGTTGGTAGCGGGAAAAGAATTTGAATCTTTAATTTTGGATTATGAGCCCAATGTGTTACCAGATTACACTATCCCGCATCAAATAAGTTTATTTCGAATGGAAAACTTAGCAAAACCATAGTGACTATTATTATGCAGTAATCACTCAAACTGTCTTATTTCAAATCACGTTTGAACTGAGAGGATGATTATTCAGGCCAAAACATATGATTCAAAATAATTGTAATTTGTTACTAAAGTAAATTACCAAAACTTCGCAATCAAAAATCATCATTGATTACCGAGCTATAATTCAATCCTAGTATTATGAATTAGGAAAAACATTCAGGGTTACGCTATATAACTAGAATATGAAGCTCTGAATGTATTTTGTTTTGAATTTGAGAAAGGATGAAAATCAAATTCGTTTTATTTCAAAATCAGCACTGTCAATTCCTTCTTCTTCGTTATAGCTGACTTGAAAAATTCTTAATATAATACGGCGCCCCAAATCCCATTCGCTCACCGTACATGAAACAATCAATTTAACGGCATCTGGTATTCCATCCCCGTCATAATTATCATTTCCCCTCATCTAACTAATTTCTTAGTCAGGTTAGTTTAGTTTTTCAACCTCAAGCTTTTGGAGCTTTGGCTTTTGGAGCTTTGGCGTCAGTTGCTGGAGTTGCTGTAGCAGCTTTTGCTTTTTCAGCAGCTTTTGCATCAGCTTCAGCTTTGGCGTCAGCTTGTTCTTTGGCCCATGCAGCGTCAGCTTGAGCAGCGAATTGAGCAAGAACATATTTCTTACCGCGAGCTTTGGAAGTTGCGTGAATAGTACCGGCAGTTTCCATTCGAGTCATTAGTTCACGACCTTGTGATTCATTACCCGAACCAAGAGCAACGCGAATTGCTTGCGGAGAAATACCGCGACCTTCACCTACTCCAACAGTAGCAAGATGAGCGACTGCTTTTGCAATCCAAGCATCTTGAACAGCTTGATCTTTGAAGTTTTCAATTGCAGGAACATCAACAGTAACTTTTTTCTCTTTACCAGGAACAGTTGCGGTTAATGAAGCAGCGTGATCAAGAAATTCTTGAACAGTGAATGAGTTAAAAGCTGAAACGTATGAAGGTTCATCTTTTACTTGATCAAGAAAATCTCCGAATTTGAGAGTTTTTCCTTCACCGAAAAGAGCACCTAAAACTTCGGCGCGACGTGAGGTTAACATTAATGATTTGACATCTACGATTGGCATATGTGTATATTACTTTCTTTTTTAACTTGGAAGACAACTTTCTCGCTCCCAAGTGATGTTATGTTTGTACTACGCTCTAAATTAAAAATCAATTTTTCGTTTATCGTTATCCGGAACAGGCTACGCGCGAGAAGCGCTTACGACTTTGCTCCAGTATTTAATTTTACAACCATTTATTTTCGATTTTCTTAGCAGTTTTTAATTGAATGTTTTTTCGTTCGTCTTCATATTTAGCAATTTGTTTCTCACTGATATGCGAGGTAAACTTCATCGCCTCATGAATATTACCTGCATTAGCTTCAATCGCCTCGGTAGCACCAAAATGTCTAAATTTATGAGGATGAAGATTTTCAATTCCAACCGAACTACCAATATCTCGAATAATACGAAATGCAGAATTTCTAGTCAGTCTAGTATAGGATTTATTTACTTTATCTTGATTAATAAATAGTGGACCTTCTTTTCGATTTTCGAATAATACGAAGGTTTGAATTTTCTCAAGAATTTTTTCACCTAAATAGAACTCTTGTTTTAACTTCTTTCCTTTTCTAGAAATTAAAATTTTTGAATTTCTAAAATCTATTTCTTCGATATTTATCGAAAGTGCTTCCGAAATACGTAAAGCACAAAAAGAAATGATTAAACAAAGAAGTGCATTTCTCTTATCAATATAGTTTTTAGAACTTTCCAACTCTAAAAATCTTTTCAACAATACAGAAAATTCTATTTCTGTAGGTCCATCAACTTTTCTGTTTTCAACTTTAGGAGCTTTGATGAAATCAAGATCCCAATTTGGAAAATGTGTAATTCCTTTTTGAAAAGACACATGATCTTTGATTGCCGCTAATTTAGTTGCCATTGTAGAAGTAGATTGATTCTTCTCTTGTAGAAAAGAGAGATAATCCGCAACAATCAACTTGGCTTCTAATGCTGAATAATTACAAAACTCTGTCATTGTAGCTGAAATTTCAGCATTTTTATTATCGGAGAGTTTTTTATTCTTTGTAGTAGCTAAGTATTTTGTAAAATCCCAAAGCGAATAGAAATGAGTTTTGATTGTTGATTTCGATTTATTGAATTTTGAAAATTTCAATAATCGTTCGACATTCTCACTTGCTATTTTTTCAGGGGATTTTTCTTCAACTTTAACTAAATCGTTAGGCATTTTTTAGTCCATTGAACTCAAACAATCAAATACAAACGAATTTGCTCGTTCGATGTTATTGATTCGAACATCATCTTTCATTACAGGATCGTACATGTATTTTTTAGCATCACGAAACTGAAATGTGACAACACGACTTAATTCTTCATCATCAAAAGGATAAAGTGCATTATTTACTATTCCAAAATTGAAAATTATTACCACATAATTATCAATTTTAGGACTTTCTTTACGAATTACGAATTTTTTAAGATATGAGTTTCTTGCGAAAGATTCAAATCTGTTATTTTCAAACTTAAGTAAAGATGTAACATCTACGCAAATTCCTCCGATGTTAGAGGTTCGAAATATTCCAGAACTGTCTGGAACAATTTTTTTTTCTGGAATATTTGGATTAGATTTGAAAATGAGATCTAATAAACCCATTCTCTTTTAATTACATTCCAAAAACGATGTAGAGAATACCACCACCAAAAAGCAACCAACAAATAGTTAGTTTGACTCGCTGCCATTTAAGATCTTGGCGAGCTAGTGGAAGTTCAGCCATTACTTGTTCGGGAGTCATTGCATCGATTTGTTCTTTAAAATTTGACATTTGATTAAATCCTTTATTACTTACATTCACTACGTTTAAAATTGGAAACATACCTAGAAGAGAATTATTTCGCAGGTTTCTTCAAATACTCTGCTTCAATCGCATCTTTATACTTATAAAGAGCATGACGCATTCCTTGTGTCTTACCTACTGAAGCAACTTTTTTGATTTCGGGAGATCTTAATTCGTCTAGAACTTTTCGAAGTTGAACTCCAGTACCTCCAACTGCTTCAATAATTTCACGGCTAAGAGCGCCCATCTTACTCTCACCTTTTCCGTATTCTTTAAGAAAGGCAAGAACGTCTTTTTTGTATTCTTCTAAATCAGATACTTCTTTTTCTTCAGCTTTTTTGAGCTGAGGAGTTTTGATAATATCACCGATTTTTGAATCAGCAAACCATTGAAGCTTACCAATTTTTTCGAGATGTTGAAAAAGCTCATTGAAAGTTTTTTCACGAAATTCAACAAGAAGATCTGTAATTACTTCGTCTTGTTTTGGTTTTTGAAGTTTATCTAAAATTGTTTCGGTTTTTGACATTTTTATTTCTTTCTATGTTTATTTTCAGCCTGCATTAAAACTAGCTAATACTATTTTTGGTTTTGAATCAGTGAAATAACACATTCCTAGTAATTCGATGTTTACATTTTTAGGAGAAGTAGCCCAATAATCGAGTCCCCAATAATTAGTAGAAAAGTCATAGTCTCCTTCTAAATTATCCGAATGAGGAAACATTAATTTTGCTTGATCTTCATTTTCAGCAATTACAATCATTGAATCAAAGGTATCCCAACCTTTATTTTCTGTTTGAGAAAGTTTGTAAATGTTCATAACACAAATCCTGAAGTTATCACTCGTTCGATATGTTGATCATCCTTCAATTGAAGGAGTTCGTCTTCGACTTTATAAGGGGACCATTCATTAGCAAGTAATTCGTTTAGTTCATCGAGTCGATCTAATTCAGAATTTTTACAAGCATTGATAAATTTCAAATTTGCAAAATTAAGCAACTTCGAATGAGATTTACAAATTTCATCTTTTGGAATTAAATATAAATGAACTGCTTCGGGAATAATTTCCCAGACTAATAAAATGTAGTGTTTCATTTTCTAAAATTCAATCCACAGTTACAATTACAATCCAATTACCTTCATCAAGTACATCTTTATGAACAAGATAAGTAATCAAATCGTGTTCACATCCAAGTTTTGTTGGAAGAATTGCTTTCTTAGTACAATCGACACAAATTTCGTGTTGTTTATTACCCCAATCACAAAGCAAAGCAATTGTTTTTAGATTCGGTTTACATTCATCATCAAAATGATCTCGAATTAAAGTTGCTAATTCATGATCTCGAATGATATTGAATTCACGTTTCTCAAATTTTGAAGATTTTGGAGTTTCTTGTACTTCAATTTTACTTAAAGCTTTTGATTGTTTTTTAGCTTTTGGTTTAACTTCTTTAACTTCTTTATCTGTTTTTACTTTTGTCATTTTTTTCGATCCTTATTTTTTATTATGCACTCAAAATTTCATCGCACCAATCATCTAAATCATTACACCAATGATTTGCTAATTCAAATACTCGATAAATAGGATCTCCATTAAAAGCATCTGAAAAATGTTGCCATTTTGCTCTCTCATCATGTAAATCATCATCAATTGATTTAAATGCTTTTTTACAACTTGTTGCGAGTTCTTTATTTGTCATATTACTTAGACGTGCTCCACGATTTTTTATTCAAACTAAAAACCACTTTTCGCCAATTATTTGCGATTTGGTTCCATTTGTTAAACAAATTTGAAAACCTTTTGCAATTGCATACATTAGAACTGTAAATTCGATCATACATGCGATATAAAATAATATTGTCATCATATTTCTATTCCTCTACTCTACAAAGAGAGTATTTCTTTCCGCGACGTGAACCGTATGGTAAAATTTTCCATCCATTCATTCCTCCTGGCATTTCCAAAAATGCGAGAGTTTTACTTAAAATTGTTCGATCACATTTAAGTAAATTTTCAATTTCCGAAATATTCAGATATTTGTTTTTACCATTTTCGACAAATTCGGATTGAAACTTGATTAATTCCGTTAAACATTCATCTGGATTATTTACGGAACTGATTTTATAGATCTCTGAAAATGTAATTGCTTTTAATGATTCGACTTCCGAATCACCTTCAGGTAAGGCCATCAAAGCTTTCGCAAAATCAATTATCGATGTATTCAAATTTTGTCTCAGACCAGCAATAATTGCTTTTTTATCGTAAACTTTTTCATCAGACATCGTTATTGAAACCATTTCGTCGAAAGTAATAATTCGAAAAACTCAAAGGTCTTTCAAATTTTGCCGAACCATCATATAAAAGATTTATCATTCCATGAATATACATATCAACTTCGGTTGGTTTACGACAAGTAATTCTTGTATCTTTTCCGATATTAAGTTCAATGGTTTCTTTATTCATGAAGATTAAATCTTTTCTACATTTGTCGCTATGATACTATGTTTTTAAATCGAGCGGAAACTAATGAAATTTCTTCCAATGTCTTTCATTACGAATTTGATCAAGTATCCAATCACATAATTCTCGCGTATCGCAAGCAAAATCTCCATCCTGAATTTCTTTTTTAATATCTTCAATCATATCAATTGTTAATTGACGTTCCATTCCAATTGCTCCAGCTTTGATTACTTCTGGATTATTATTTAATTGTTCAAGTGTTTCTTTTAATGGACTTTTCATATTAATTTTGAAATTTCTTCTGATATTGTTCGTTACGAAGTCGTTCAATCAAGAACTCACACAATGTTTTAGTAGTAAGAGGAAATCGTGTTTTTTCCGAATCTTTTTTAATATCTTCAATTACATCAATTGTTAATTCTGGTTCTATAAATGGATTTTTCAAATCAACCCCGTAATCGAATAACAAATCAAAGTCAAAGCATTGATTACATTCATGCTGTTATTAACACCTAACATTGGAATTTCCACAATCGTGTTTACTTTTTCAAGTACATTTTGTGAAATACCATTTGTTTCAGATCCTACAATAATGAAAATTGGAACATTTAAATGCTGTAGAATTCCAGAAATGTTTTTACAATTTTGAATCTTGAATTCAAAATCATCTTTTTCTCTTAGTTTTTCAACTGCAATGAAAAAACCAGTTGAATATTTTTCGAAAATAAAATCTGCTGTCGAATTAGTTTCCCATTCAACTAATTGACAAGTATACATGCTGCTCTTTTGCACTTGTCGATCATATGGAGTAACAATATCTTTTCCACATAACCAAACTTTTTGAGCATTAATCGAATCAGCAATTCGAAAAGCAGAACCTACATTATAAGCATCGACTACACTATCTAAAACAATATGAATATTGTTTTTCGATTGATTTTTAGATTTTTCAATTACTTCTGGAGTTAGACTACGAAGTTCTTTTGCTGTTAAAGTGAATTCTGATTTTTGTAGCATTATTCCTTTATTAGAATTTGATTTAGCATTTTAGAATTTTTAAGTCCTTTTAATATTCCAATTTTCACAGAAACTATATTATCAATATCAGATAGATTCCAATTTTCACCACAAAAATGATTCATGCTTTGTTCTTCTGCCTCTTGCATATTTTCGGAAATGATAATCCATTTTTTATATGGAATCACATCACTAAAATTGCTAACATAATATATGTTCATGCCATTTACCTTTCAAACCACTCACCACATTTTACAGGAGGTTCACCAATTTCCCAAGCAAAAGAACCATCTTCCGCTTTCCACATGTAACTTTTTAACCCACCAGATCCTCTATTTCCAAACGGTTTACCAAATTTAAACGGAGAACGAGTTTCATTTTTCGTTAAATCATTTTGTAAACCAGATCCATCACCTAACGATCTTTCGCAAATATTAGTAACTTGACATTTCATGTTATTTTGACAATTCGATTTGAGAATAGAAACTTAATTTCAAAATTAGTTTTGAAAACCACATTCCAAACTATTTTTCCACAAACTATTTCAAATGGAAGAAATGCCAAAAGTCCGCAAGTAGCAATTAACAAATTTTTAGTTTCTTCATCATATTGAAAATGATAGAGAAATACTAACAGTAAAATTAATGTTCCCCAAAAATAAACAATATAACTATTGAAATCAATTTGTTTCATTTTAACCACGACTTCCAATTTCAAAAATCCAAAATCTTCCACCCCACCGTTTAGGATTATGACAACTCTTAACCTGTTTGTGAAATCTTCCAAATAATGGTTGATGATAAGTTTGATAATACCAATGACTAAAAGGCCAAATCAAAAACGGTATGTGTAATTTTTTCATTAGTTTGTCAAAATTACGAGTTAAATTATCAAACTGTTTTAATTTTTTAGAATTACATAAATCACAAAAAGCATTTTCGAAACGACTTCTAGATGCTCTTTGTTTAGCAATTTCATATTCTACATTTTTAAAATGTCGCTCGATATATTCTAACATGTGATTCTTTTGTCGATTAGTAATTTCTCTCAAGTTGTATTATTTCTTCTTCAGAAATAAAAAGTTTTGGATTTTCTAAAATGTGATCTTGGATTGAAGCTCGATCGTCGAAAATATCGCAAAGAATATTATTGATTATTCCGATTTTGGCTAGTTCAATTACTAACTCAGGACGAGTTTCCTGAATAATTTTGAATGATTTTGAATTACGTTTTGCTGTTTGCGAAAGTTCAATCCAAACTCGATTATCAATCGAATCATTTTTCTTTTGACCAGTTCTAACAAGTTTGAAATTTACCAAAAATCGATCAAAGTTTAGTTTAACTAATTTAGTATTATCCAAACACCATCTTACTAGCAAGTATACATCATTAGACGTTTCAAGAACTGGTTTATTCAACGCTGATAAAACTTCTTGTTGAGTGAAACGATTAAAATGTCGAATTGGAAGTTCGCTAAGATATTCTGCTGCTTCAATTTTTTGTTTTTTGAATTTAGATAGTTTTTTCATATTAGACCTTTATTTTAAAGTGGAATTATATTCTTCTACTTTTGAAATCAACTCTGGAAATTGTTTAAAGTAATCATTTACTTGAATTGGTTTTCCTACTTCAGTTAAATGAACTAACGAACAATTGGGATAATATTGTTGAATGGGTTTTGAATTTATTAACTCATTACCAAGTTTGTGAATTGAATCTATTACCTTACAATCGATAATTAATTGAGAATCTTTTGACTTAATTTTTTTATTAACTACTTGCTCAAAACAGCATGCGTAATTTTGATGTTCGATTAAATCTGACAAATTACTAATTAACTTACGACTATTAATTATTGATGATGCCGAATGATATCCTGTAATATTATTCGAATAATCGTTCGCACACCACAACTGAGTTTTCCTTACTATTTCAAAAGAATATTCGTAACTTAGATCGTACTCTTTACGCCACGAATAGTTATTATTATTTCTTATAGTTTCTATTGTTTTTTGAGTACAATTTACTGTAGCAAATTCACCCAGATAAACTTTAGTATGATGTTTGTTAGAATAAACTCCACCAACTTCTAGTTTTGATTTAGAAATTTTCACAGAATTTAATTTAGTAGATTCAATCATTTTATCATGAAGTTTTGATCCTACTCGAATCAATTTCATGTCGGTATCTACTCTCGCCCAAATAAAATCTCCTTTTAGAATTCCTTTTTTGTCAATTCCTTTTTCAAGAATTGTATCCATTAGTACATCTTCTCGTAAATCAACGTAAAATAATTCTGATTTATTTGGTAAAGTAATAATTACTTTGTAAGCTCTACCTCCACGTCCTCTTTTTTCTAATGAAGAAATTCTAACTTTTGAAACAGGTGAGTTATTCACTTCTAATTTCGAAACCGAAATACCAGAATTGTTTTTATCCCATTCTTTTATCTCTGCCCAATTTGTTCCTGTTTCAATTGTTTTTGGTTTATTCGCATCAGCAATAAAAGTTGGATAAACTAATTCTCCATCAATACATGTTGATTTGGAATAAACATAAATTAATTTTTCTGGAATTGAATCTATTTTTGACATTATTTCCTTTTTAAACAAAATTTTATTTTAGCGGGAATGAAAGGATTCGAACCTTCAATCAAGAAATTAACAGTTTCACGCATTGCCATTATGCTACATTCCCAAACAGAATTATTTCTAATTCTGTTATTTTATTCACATTTTTACTTTAAATTCATTTGCAAGTTCTAAAAATTGCAATTCTTTTTCTGGTTTTGCTTTCATTAAACATTTCCAAAATAATGAATCATCAATAATTCCAACTCTTTCGCACATTGAAATTACATCAAATGCGCATTTGATTAATCCTTGTTTAAAACTTACTTCTTGTGAAATTTCTTTTGAATATGAATTACAAGCAATTTCTAATTCATCAATGCTGAAATTTCTTGTAATTAATGAAATTAATTTTTCAGTTTTTGAATTGAAATAGGGTTCTTGCATTTAAAAATTTTCCAATGGTTTTAATTTCACACAAATTGTAGAATCACCTGATCCGAATAAAATACCGTTTACATCTTGTAAATGATAAGTTACACTTTCTACAATATATTCTGTAGTTTCGCCATTTTCAAAATGAATTTGAATCAAATCATTTTCTTTTGGATTATTTGATCTTATAAAGAGTGGTTCATAAAGATTATCTAAAAATTCAAATTTTACCATTTATGCTCCTGTCGAATCAAGAATCAATTTAAAACGATCAATTACTTCTTGATAAGAATTTAATTTCATTCGAGTTTTAGCTCTTTCTAAAGATTTCAGCATATCCAAAAATGTTCCAGTTTTCCAAAAAGTTTCAAAATCTGGAGCTAGAAAAGTTTTATAAACATCATACAAAACTTTACCCCAGTCATCTAAAGGATGAAAAAATTGAGGAACTTTACTCATTGGAATACGAATAATTACGTATTCTTTTGTCATACTATCTAAATCTTCTAGTTTTAGATCTTTACAAATTATTTTTTCTTCATTATGATTTTTAATTGAAGAGAAAATATCCCCAATTGTCATTTCAGGTAATTCGATTTTTTGAATCTTTGGTTCTTCGATAGTTTTTACTTCTGGAATCACCGAATCTAATTTTTTAAAACATAACGGAAAATCATTCGTGTCAAAATTGTATTCACAGCTACATATAACTGTAACTACATTTACATATTTTTTACAATTAGGACATTGTTTTTGTCCTCTATGTTCAACAACTTTCCACTTAGTATATTTATCTTCGCCTTTAAACTTAATCAATCGTCCAGCACGTTCCAATCTTCCCAAAACCGTACTGACGAATCGAGAAGGATACAATGAAATTTCAGCAACAATTGTTTCAGTTCGGAGACCGATTTCTTTTACTTGATCTCTTAACAAAATCTTAAAAATTGCATCTTCTACAACTTTTTCGGATTTCTGTTTCTCTTTTTTGACTTTATTCTTTTCTGCTTCTTCTGGTTTTAGTAAAGCTAAAAGTTCTGGCCATTTTTCATTCGAAGAAGTTTTACCTCTTGCAAATTTTGGAAGTAAAGTTTTTGTAATCATTAAAGCATCGGCAAAAGCTTCAGCGGAAAGTTTACTTTGTTTCCAAAAATCAACAATTACTGCAACTCTATTTGGCATAAATTTCCATTGAATGACTTTATGTTCATTTCGAGGAATTTTATTAAGATGATCTTTTGCTTTTACTAAGCAGTCTTTTTGAAAGTCTGTGAATTCTAGTTGCATTTTTCCTTTATTCGAGTTTTAAACTTCAATCGTCAATCTCATCAACTAAATCATCCCAACCATCAGCAAAAAATCCAATGATTTTCCTTTTAATTTCAAAGAAGAACAAATTCAAGTTTTGAATTTTTTCCGCAATGTTTTTCATTCGAACTAGCTTCTGGATTGATTTGTTTAACTACCGTTCCACGAATCATTGCAATTGGAGGAACACCTTTATTATCTTTATTCCAATAATATTCAAGTAATGTCTGGGCATAACTAGTCATTACGTGATTTACTGAATTGCGAATTTTTTCGTTTTTGTGCAAAAATCGAGAAACGACTTCTTTTGATCCAAATACATTTCCAGTTTCCAAATCTACATAACAGCGAACTTTTTTTGCTGAAAATGGTTTTGCTTCTGGAAGATCTACATAAAACATTTTAAATGGAGTTGATGCTTTTGTCATAATTTTATTTTCTTTAAGTTAGAGCTTTTCTATTTGTTAATACTACTTCATTACCTTTTTCGTAACCAGCAGCATACATTTCTTTTGTAAGATTTGAATTTCTTTTTGGACCTTTTACAATTTTTGTAAAATTCATCGCTGACATTAAGTATTCTTGTGCATCAGATTTTTCTTTTTCAAAAATCATTAAAGCATTATTTACTTTTTCTTTTGTATCGATACTCAATATCGATTTTTCTTGAGCATGTTCAAGAATTGATCTCTCTTTCGATTCTCTTAATCGTTGACCAATTCGAGTAGTCATTCCTAATCGGTATGAATTACTTTCAGTTTTACCCTTACACTTTACTTGTTTTGTAAAATATTCAACTTGATTACAAATCAATTCAAAAAGAATTTTTACAATTTCAATATTCGAAGCAGTTCCACCAATCAAATACTTTTTAAAACCATGAGACCATTTTTCATAATCATTATCTGCTGGAATTGTATGAATCAAACATTTGCAGTTATTAACATCAGCAATTATAAAAATCAATTTTTCTTTCCATAAAATACTTGATTTTTTACCAGTTTCAATATAATCATGAGTGAAAACTAAAGGAATGTCTGACTTTGATTGTAATTCAGCTTCTTCGATTTGATATTTTGAAATCAAATCTTGAGCATTTGAAATAAACGCAGCAGCTTCTTTTTCATTGCCCCGAAAATCATTTCCGAATGCTAAAAGTTTTTGAACTTTTTCAATTATTTTTGCTCTAGAAGCCATAATTACCTTTTTCGAACGTTTTTTATACGAAATCGTGAGCTTTGTGGTGAGGCGTTGTGAACTAAGCAGGATTTCTCTTGGTCGCCTTGCAAAACCTTACCACGAACCATTTTGGCGCTTTAAACGTTGTTACGCTTTGAGCGGAATACCCACGACGCGAAATGTACCAAACAAAATTGTGAAGGCAAAAGCAATGAAAAATAGTGAGTTGATAATGTACATGATTTTACATTTCTTCTAATTGATCAAATGTAATTTTTACGACTTCTTCATCCGACATTTGTGCAATTAATTTTGCATATTTTTCCGGTTCTCCAAGTGTAACTTCTCGACTAGTCATAAAATATGAATAAACAGTCCAGTGCGGATACTTCCATCTATCCCATTTACCCTCTTCTACAATTTCTGGAACTTTAATTCCATTGTCTTTCGCAAATTGACTTACCATTCCTGTAAAAAAATATCTCATAATTTCTTTTTTCGCTTGGATTTAAATCTTATCCGAAACTTTCTTCAATGTTTCTTCCAAAACTTTAGCGCCGTTATGATAAGCTAATGTATCAGAACCAGATTTTGCCATTTTGTAAAAGATATTTCGAACTCGATCGAAATCAACTCTTTCTGGCATTCGACAATTTTCATATCCGATAATACGGTTTAAACTATTACCTTCTTCACGTGACATTAACATATTATTTTCCTTTATTGATTACTAGCAACAATATAAAAAGCGTACACAAATAACCCAGTCATGACAATATTGAAAGTTATCATGAATTTTTGAAACCAATTCAGTTTTGACATATTTCGATTTCGTTATTTTCACAAATATTTTCTGCGCCACAATAACATGATTTACCAAAGATACTCATAAATTCCCATAATTGCATTTCGACAATTTCTTTTGAAAATTTTTCTCTTAAATAATTTACATCATTTTTTGGAATTTCGTAATACTCTTCTAATTTTAAGAAGTATTCTTCTAATTTCTTTTTACCGTGTTTCGTAATTTGAAATTTTACTTTATCGTTTAGATTTATTTTTAGTTTCATTTCAAATTCAGTCCATTTGATATATTTGGTATATCGAACTTTCCCTTAGACGATGTCGCAAGCATTTTATTCATTCCTTTCGAATTTAAGTTGAAATTTATTCAAACTTAATTCCATAATGTAAAGAAAACTCTAACAAATATTGAAGAATTCGATATCTACATTTATTTTGACTATTATATTCCGAAACCCAATCATAATCAGGAATTTCATTTATGTATTCTTTTGGATTTGTCATGAATCGAATTAATTCTTCATATCCAAGAGCCGTAAAAACATGATATCTTAAATCATTCTTGATATAAATCGCAATTTCGTTTGATTTCCAACCTAATTGTTTTAGATATTCATCAAAATCATATTTTGAATGATAAATCTCTTGACCTAAAAGAATAGTTGGTAATTTTTCGTAAATTCCAGTCAACTCTTTATAAGGAACTGAATGAAGTCTTGCGATTTGTTCGATTTCTTGTGAAGTCATGATTTATTTCTTCATGTGAATTCGATAAGTTTGATCATTGATTCGTTCGAAATGGGAAAATTTTCCGGTAAAACCAAAAACATGACTCGAATAATATCCGATGTACTCAAATAATTCAGTAAGTTCGCAAAAGCTTGTTTTTGTAACTGGTATTTCTACTTTATGCGTGTCATTGCAGATGAAAAAATAAGTATTAGGAATGATTTTCATTCCTTTTAATGAAGGATTTTGAATTTCAAAATTTGATTGAGCTTCATAAATATCTTTATGGTTTTCTCTTGTAAATTCCCAATCAAATTTCAAATCAGCAATAGTTCGTGGTTTCTTTACAGGTTTATTCTTCTTCATCAGTTAATTCCTTCACTTCTTTCAGTAATGGTTTCGAAAATTCTAATCTCGTATTCTTGAAAATATCCAAAAAATCTTCACGAGTAAGTTTTTCGAACATATCATCTAAAGGAAAATAGGCATCGGTGTATTCAAAAATCCAGTAAGTATTAGTATGTTCTTCTAATTTCCAAAATAATTGGCTAATGAATACATCACTTACTTTATCAAGATCGTAATTGAATTCTTTCTGTAAAGCTCGAAGAAAATCTTTTCTAGTATAAGAATTCCAAGCTTCTTGTTTTGCTTCTTCTTCTACTTCTGATAAATGATCTTCGTCCATTACTGGATAATCATCCAGCGCATTCAAACAATCTTGAATATCTTGATTTGAATTTAGAACATCAAGTCGAATATAAATATCCGAAGAACTATATCCTCCGTAAACATTTTTCACCCCATCGATTTCACCGAATTCTTTTATAAAGAGTTCATGATTTGATTTATTATGTGTCGAACCTGAATAATTCGAATAACCAAAATATTTCGGACAATAATAATCCGAAAACTCAAGTTTTTCGTAATTTTGAATACATGAATAAGAACCTAAATATGAATCGTTATCATCTTCGTAATTAAGCCGATAACAATCGCAAGAATCAATTCGTTCGCCAGAATCAAGAATTAAGTGTGACATAATGTTAACTTTCGAAAATCAAACGAATATAGACCATTCGTCGAGAACTTTTTAACTGAGCTTCGTTTAAAACTTCTACGCTAAAGAAACATTTACCGAACATTTCTATTTTTGAAATCAGATCAATATCTGATTTTAGAATTTTCTCTAACTCTGTCATTTTTTTCAAACCTTGTGTCTCGATTTATAAAACTCATCTACTTTTAACCACCAATCATAATTAGTGATATCTGTATACCATGAATCTTTTGCGTGAAGCTTATATCTAACTGAAGCAAAGTAGTTTTCAAATCGAAAGTAAGCTTCCTGTACTGCTACGCAATGACGATCGAAATTTTCAAAATCGGGAATTAAAATCGAAAATGATTGCCAAGTCATGATATAATATGTTCGTTCATCATTACAATACTTTAATGAACTAATTACTGTTTCAATTGCGTGCCAAGCTTCATTTTCTCTTCGAATACCAGCGTTAATTCCCGTACTTAAAATATTTGCAAATTCAGCAGCTAGATATTGAAAGTTTTTGGAATTTTGAGCAGCATAAATTTTTAATAAGCAAATGATATTATTATCAATTTCTTTAGTGGATAAAAATTCAATAATTTTTTCAAGTTCAACATTACTTTGTTTGTAAATTTTCATATTTTTTAATCAATTCGCAAAATTTATCGAACACTAAATTTTCACAGATGGTTTCATTTTGATAACCTTCAAATGTAGAAAATTTATTCAAAACATAACTATCGCTTCCGAAAACATTTTTATCTCTTAAACAAACTGAAATTCCATTTTGAGAATTTACTTTTACAATTGATAATTGTAGATTTTCACTTAATTCTGTCGAAACTAAGTAAATGAAAATTTCGAGACGAGAATGATTTTTAACAATTTTGAAAGTTTCAAAATCATGTAAGTAAGGTGAAAGAAAATCAAGTAATGTCATGTTAACTTAGACGTGAAGAAGCAGAAAATATTCAATGATAAACGAAATTAATTCGTTAGTAAGCCAATTACTATAATTACCCAAAATATTGACAAAAAACCAAACAAACAATTTAAAGCATTTTCATCTTCACCTCTAAAATAATTATTTCGAACTGCGCCAATATACCAAATTGGTAAAAAACATGCGATCAGTGACCATTTAATTATCGAACAAAAACCATCAATTACAAATATCATATTATTATTCAATCGTAATCGACTTATCTTTGTTAGAAACTTTGTAACCTTTTCGAAGCAATTTATCTTCTACATCTTCAATAATTTTTTGACTTTGATCTTTCAAATTTAGAGTTATTGGAAGTTTTTTCCAATCTGAAATCGAATTATTAAATCGATTCAGAATATCTCTAACTATCAACCATGTTTGAAATTTTTTATTATTTAACGGATTGTTAAAAAGATGAATTACACTTCCTAAAATTAAATTCAGACCAATTGAAAAAGAAAGAAATGTGTAAAGTTCTAGTGTAGTAGGAGGTGACATTATTATTTTCCGTGAATAACATATTCAGTATCAGAAATTCGTTCAAAATGACTAAGTTTGAATTTCAATTTTGTAAATCGACAACATACTTTCAAATTCAAATAAGACATATATTCTGATAAAAGTTCACCGAGTAATGCGACAGCATAAAATCGCGCACCAAGAATGTGAAATACATTTTTATTTGATTTCATAACTAGATTCGCAATTTCTGGATTCAAGTTTTTGAATAGATCAATTTTCTTTTGAGTATTAAATCCTGATTCTAACTCATAATCAAAAGTCCAATTAATATCAAGATCTGCGATTGTTTTTGGTGTTTTGTTTTTTATAAATTAAAAATTCTTTTCTCAAAATCAAAATTAGATTCGTTGTCTGCTTGTTCATTTTCGTTTAGAAATTTAGGAGCATCATATTCTGACATCAATCCTTTTATTCCGCAATTTTTACAAACATATCGTTTACCAATTGCGGTTTTCCAAATTTCAATATTTGCATTCCATCCGCAACTGATGCAATAGTATTTCATCACTCTCCGCAACAAATAATTACATTCACATTGTAATTACAAATAGGATCTGTTAAATCGCAATTCCATTCAGATTCAAACCAACCTTTACAATCTTCATCACAAGAATCATCATAATCTAATCCAGATTTGAATTCTTTTAGAATTTTCTCTTCCTCTTCAGAAAGACTATTTTCGTAAATATCATCCCATTTTTTAGGAGGATTCAAATAACGATTATGAATTGACAATAATTTTTTAAACTCAGTTACCGTTAAAGAATTTAGTTCTCTAATAAAAAGTCGTGGTCTCAAATTTTTTGTACGCCAAATTAATAAAAGAGATTCTTTTTCTATTTTAGTATTTTTACTCATATTAACCTTTATTCTCTTGTTTTAAAGCTTTTTCGTCTTTTCCCAATTACCATTTCACGTGTAACATAAGAGACCCTATGTAACTCAGTTGCGAACTACTATAATTTAAGAAATTAAAACGATAACTGCTTTTTTAAATATTTTGGTTTCAGAATGATGATATTTACGATCACCACCATATCTGGGAACAGAAGTAACGTATCGAGTATGTGGTATTACGCGTTCTTTTGCCCAACCTTCCATTAAACCATTACCGACTAAAATTTCTGTTTCAGGATCTAAATTTTCAAACTGTTTTAAGAATTCGTGAAGTTTCATATCAATAAACTACAATTACTTGTTTTGAAGTAGAATTATCTTTCACAATTTTAAAAATTTCCCAATGGTCAGTTGGTTCAATTGAACATAATCCATGTTTGATATCACTATCACATCGACCATGTTTATATGTAACCATAATTTCTGTTTCAAGATCGTATTTATCAAATGATTTTAAAAAGTCTTTAAGTTTCATATTTGTTGAAAGTTTTTAATTCTTTGGAATTACGAAAACGAATTAAAACAATTCGTTCTTTATATTTGAAATTGTATCTTTTCGAATAATTTAAAGCAACATATCCTGGTTTATCAGTAGGATCTATATATCTTTTTTCCACAACTAAATCGCGTCTGATATTGAAAGGTTGATCTATACAAACTTCTAAATTCAGATCTAATCCTTCAAACTGTTTCAAGAATTCGTGAAGTTTCATAATTACTAACTAATTTCTTTTAAAATAAACAATTATTCATTTGTGTCTACTTGCATATTCTAATATAGAATAATCAATAATCATTGTTCCATTTTTATGCCAAAATAAAATATGACTAGGATGTTTTGGTTCAGGAAAATAATCAATAGATACTTGTTCTAGATCGAAAGATATTTCTCCTTTTTCACTTGAAATACCAACAAGTACATGAGAATATCGTTCGATAGGACGAATAATGCCAAAAGGTCTTGTGTAAGTCATAAAATAACCAAATTAACATTTTTACCTTACATGATTTCCAATTGAAGATATTCCATCATCAAATCCTAATTCAGCTATTACGTCAATAATTGTCATGACTATTGATTCTTTACTTTTCCTACTGGAACAGCTCGCATTGACAAAAGCATCATTGACCAACGCTGAATATTTGATTCAATTAATTCACCATTAACACGTGCATGAACATATGTGTAATTATTAAATGATGGTTCATCAACTTTAGTAATAACAATCAATCTATTATCTTCTGAAATCCAGACATCTCCACATTCAGGTTTAATGGCACTTGGAGTACCATTTATTGTTTTCAAACCAAGTTCTGTAGTGTTTAATTCTGATATTAGCATAATTACTCTGATCCAATAATCAATCTTGGCACACCACTATCTTCTTCAACTAACCAAATAAAATTTTCACCGCGATTAATTAATCCAGGAGCAGTTCCACCATTAAATGCAGATAACTGATCTTTAGAATAATCTTGTATACTAAAATCATCAGGAACAATTCCGAAATCTTCGGTATAATATTTTCCGGTAGTTTTGAAGTATGTAAATTTAGCTTTCATTATTGAAGATACTCCGCAATTATTTCTGGTTGTCCATCAAAACCATCGCTTAAAATTTCTTTTAGTGGTAATGGTTTATTGCGTTTACTTAACGGAATCCATGTTTTCCAACACCATTTTTTAACTGATTCGATTGACCAATTAATTGATTTAGCGTATTTTTTAGCTTGAAAAAGCTTGATTTGTTTATTGGATTCAGAACTAATTGTTTTTCCACTAAGTAATTTTTTGACTAGTTTCCAACGCATATTTATTCCTCCACCAAAACTTCTCGATTTTCTCTACGCCTTTTCTGACGATTACCCATTGCTTTTGTTTTTTGCTTTTCTTTTCGCAATCGCTTTTTATTCTTATCAATGAAAGTTTTCGTATCAGAATGTATGATCATTCCACCAGAAGATCGAAAGAAACAATTTTCGACAATATCAATATCATTCTCTGATTTACTTTTTTCTCTAATTTCTCGAAGAGGATTTATGTTACCGTCAACATGAAAATCATGAATTTGTAATTCACGATCAATTTGAGAAACGTTTTTGAAGTTTGTGTGACGATTCATGACCCTTAGACGAATGGTACGAGAAAATATTCAATTCAAAACAATTTAATTCGAATTTTAGTTGAATTATCCCAAACATCTATAATGAGCAGTTTCGTCGCAAGAATTTACTTTGCTTACTTTACGAATTTTATTATCAGGAATTCGAATTGGACAATAATTTAAATCGAAACATTCGATTACATGTTGAATCGAAGATGGTTCGAAATCATTCTCACTGAAATCTAAAGGAAATATGTATCTTCCAATAACCCAATTTCCTTCATAATCAAGAACTTCAATTTTTTCATTCTTTTGATGTGTCATATTAATCCTAATAACTTAGATAATTCAGATTTTTCTTCTGATTTTGATTCGACAACTCGATTATTTACATTAAAGAATTCAGCAATGTAATAACTATCAAATTCTTTTTGAGAGTCAGATTTATTTTTGGAGTGATCGTAGCAATAGATTTCTACTGCTTCACTATCATAATCTGATCTTACAACAAAAGTTTCTACAAACGAAACATTCGGATTTTCAAGAATGAAGTCTAATGCTTCATTTAATGAAGTAAAAATTCCTTCTGGAATTCTATCTTCGTGTCTTTCACCAAGAAAACTTAAAAGAATCATAAATCTTCTCCCTCTTCCTCATCTTCTTCATCGATTTCGTAATACTGTTCATAAAACTCTTTTACGAAATCTTCAGACATCCAATTCAAAAGATTCAAAATCAAAGCATCTTTATCGACAACACCTTCGTCGACTAAATCTAGTAGTTTTTTGGTGTATATTCTTGTCATAATTCATCAATTGAAACAGTTCTTTTTTCCATTATCATTGGACCAAGACCAGAAGAATATTGTTTTGTATATTCTGATTCAATTTTTAAAATCAAATGCGAAGGATAGTAATGAACATCGTGCATTGTTTCACAAGATGTTTTATTTTTTTCTTTTGTATAAACACAAAAGAATCCATCGTTGGCACAACTATCTTCTACATTCGTATAAGATACAATATCGATTTTCGAATCGTCTTTTGGATTTTTTAAAATCAGAGTAATATTTCGCATTATGTGATTAGAACCTTTGTTGGAAATCTTTCTGATTGTTGATAAACAAATTCAGGAAACATTTCTTTAGTATCATTACAATAACCTATTGTAATAGGAATAAATTCTTTCATTCCCACATAAAACCCATTTTCTATGAAATCATCATGAGTATTTAACTCTGATTGATTCAGAATGATTTCCATTTCAGGATCGAATTTTGAAAATGCTTCTAGGTATTCTCTAAGTTTCATTACTTTTTCAATTTCCGTGTTTATTTAGACGCGTCCCGCCCAAATTTATTCAACTCAAAATTATTTTAATCACAATAAATAACTCCGTCAATCACATAAAAATTCCGTTCAAAATATTTATGTGATTCCTTTGTTAATTCATTTCCAATTTCTTTTTCCCAATCACCATCCCAGAATCCTGCTCCGTGATGATTTGAAGTTAACCAGAAATCATGTCCGGCTCTACTAAGATCGTCTTTGATTTTTGAATAATTTTCATCGAAAAATAATTGACAATCTGTTTTTAGATTTTCTAGACTCTTTGAATCAATATCGTCAATTGAATAGTTTTGATATTCTAAAGAACTATCAGAATCATTATTCAAATCAGAACTTGACCACAAAGCTGTTTCGATAAAAGAATAAAAAAATGTTTCGAATTCGGTCATGTTTCCTTTTATTTTTCAGATTTCCTTTTATTTTTTACCAAAAAAGTATTTTTGCTGCAAGAAATCTTTATTTCAGATTGTATTTGTTTTATTTGCTTAATAAATTTTTATTTGCTGTATACAATCTTTAAAACTCTTATTACTAATCAGGTTACATTTGTTTTATTTGCATTAAAATTATTTATTGCTGTACGTAACCTTAAAATCTTTTTATTTCAAACTCGAACTTCTAAACACGAATATCGTTTGTCATTCAAAGCAGTCATCATTACTTCTACTGGAGTAATTTCTCTTGCTGAGAGAACACTCTTAATTGTAACTGGACTACAACCTGATACTAATGCAACATTCTTATCGTTAGTGTTTACTGGTATATTATTTTCTCGTCCGTTAACATTCCAGAATACCAACGATGGACGTTTGTATTCATATTTAGCAAATTCTTTTTCAATGAATTCAAAATTTGTTTCATGCTTTGAAGCCATGTTAAATTCCATGTCACTAATAATGATAATCATTGTTGGTAAATCATCATTTGATAATTTGTTTTCAATGGCTTTATTCAGAATTAACATGAATACAGAAGCAAGATTTGTACTCATTCCCCAATCTGCGCTTTCTAATTGCTGAATGCGCTGAGTCAGATTACCCTTAAGGAATTGCAGTTTAGGAGTTTCACTAAACGTAATAAACGCGTCTTTGAATACAGACTTATTTCGTTCTGAAAAATAAAGACCTAGTGAAACAGAAATGTCCATTGGAGTACCAGACATTGATCCGCTAACATCACAAACAGGAAGAATTCTTTCTTCTGAATTCTCCAAATAGTTTGGAAGACAATTCCACTGTGCATTTATACTTGCTTCATCGCCGCCAGCTTTATATGATTTGTAAATATCGTGAGGAAAAATAACAGAAGCGTGAATCTTTTGTTTTCCTGCATTTACATCATCGATGAATTGTTTGAATCTTTGACCATCATTTCGCGCCCAAGCTTTACGGTACTTACTAAATGCAACGGACGGAATCTTTTTGTATTCAATTTCCGACCATTCTTTTTCACACATTTGCGTTTCGACAACTTTTGTATTTTCAACAATTAATTGTCGATATTGTTTCGGAGTTAAACTAAAACGTTTGCGAAATTTACTCGCAAAATTATCGTATTGTTTTTTGCGTGGCATCCATTTCGCACATAATGAATTTTTATCATTTAGAGCTTTATGAATCAATTGTAAACTTTTATCAGAAGATAACTCAAATAAACTATCCCAACGATTAAACTCAGGAACAAATTGTAGTAGTTGATCTAAAACTGAATTATGATATGTTTCCAACCATTTAAGTGCGATACGCAGAAATCTTCGTTCACCTTGTCCACCACGAATATCTCCAGCCCAAAAAATTACTTTTAATGTAAGTAATTTATTTTCAGAATAAGCTTTTGTTAGCATATTCCAAATAATAGATTCTTCCATTGTTCGAGAAGCACCTGCAATAAAGAATAAATCTAATACCGCATTCAAAGAAGTGGAATGTGTAATCGCACTATTTGCGGTAAATGAATCTTTTGTAGTAATAGCTTGAATTAATTTAGACATATTTTTGTGTTATTCAGATTACGTTTTATGTTTATTTTTAAGTTGCTGTGTGCAATCTTAACACTTATCGGATTACTGTTTGTTTTTTATCAAAAAATTTGTTTGCTGGAAGTAATCCTGAAATTCAATCAAACATTCTCAATCAAAATTTTCAAATGAGGATGTTTACCATCTAGAATTTCTAGAATCAATACACGATATTCGGGATTACTTTGATCAATGCTTTCACATTTTACAATTTTTCCTTGTACTGCTGTGTACTTAGTAACATTAGTAGAAGTTTTAGTTTCAGTCATTTTATCAGACATTTCAGGCAGAATTCCAAAATCGATTAATGTTAGTTCTTTCGATAACCAATCAGTAAGCTCTGACCATTTTCCACTAGAACAAGACCAGCCTCTTTTGAAAAGATAGAATTGTTGAGCGAACGGTGGTGTATTCTCAATTCTTAGCAAATTGCATGCTTTGATATGACTCATTTCAGATTTTGCAATACATTTCAGAATAAACGCAATATGTTTTGCGTAATCTTTCCAAAGTCGTTTCTTTTTTCCGTAGCAATCGACTACAGGAATCAGTTCTAATACTTTTCGTGCTTCAATAAGGTGTTGATTCATATTACTTTTCATCAATTGCGTAAGCAAATTCAGTGGCTTCTGTTAAGACTACGAGATTATCTTTATTTATAGCTTGTAAAACAATTTCAGGTTCTAAAATCCAACTACGATAATCAGAATGAATGATGATTCCAATTTTCTTATCTTGGTCTAAATCAAGAAGTTTTTCTACTAGATCTTTTACTAACATATTTTATAGGGTGTTTTTATTCTCATGGTAATTTAGGTTCCAATTTAATCCAATTACTTAAATCATAATTATGAATTGAATCAAATTCAAATCCATTTTCTGAAATAATTGCTGGTACAAACCAATCAATTATGTAATTTTTGTTAATTTGAACTTTCTCTTGTATCTTTTCAAGACATTTGAGACAATATAACTTTGTTTCAAAAACTCCGTATTCTCTCCAAAGTTTAACATTTGAAGAGTTACAGAAATCACATTTGTATTCGATTTGTTTCATTAATTAAACGCAGTTAGTTTTAATTCTGAAGTTTTGTCATTAACATTCTGGCCAAATAACAACTACTGTAATAGGATTTGTTTCTTCTTCTGCTTCTTCTAAAGAAAGCAGTTTTTCTTCAGAATTATTTATTGAACTTCGAGAACAATACGAAACATGAAATGGTTTTCCATACTCATTGACAATTACAATTGGTAAATTACGATCGTATTTTGAAAGTTGTGAAATTAATTCTTCGACGGTCATAGTCCAAACCTTTCAGCAAACGAATGAATAACTCCGTGAGGAGAACCCATTGACAATGTATTGTCTAAAGCTTGACCGACCAACCATTTAAGTTTGTATTCATGAGTTTGATTATTCCATTCTTCTAGGTCGTCGGAACAGTTCATTCCGGCATAAATTCCAAATTCGTCTGAACATTTATTATCAAGGGTAGTTCTTTGTTCAGAATTTAAAGAAGCATGAATAAAACTCAATGTTTCTAATTTGCAAAACCAACGAATTAGGTCTTCAATTGAATTTACTCCACTTAATGTTTCGTAATGCGCCGAAAGATTAAGCACATCTTGCGATTCTTTATCTAATTTTTCTTGTAAACGTTCTGGTGTCCAATACTCATCTCTTCGTTTTTGATTTCTTGAAAACCATTCTTCTGTTAGTTTGATTGGATCGTCACCATGATTAGCAATCATTTGTAAATCGTTAAATACAAAGTAGACAGTTTCCTTAGATGAATTAGCCAATTCGACAGCTTTTTCACAAGCATCAGAAATATAAGTACCACACATTGGTTCAAATTTCATTTACTCACTCTTTCTATACTCATCAAAAAATTCATTTGCCAACTTCATGTTTTTCTCAGTATTTTCCCATTGTTCTATAATGGTAGTATACCAATCTTCTTGGTTCATTGATCGATGAACAAATTTTCTTTCAATTACACAAATATATTCTTTGAAATCAATTTCTCGAATTTCTAAAAATACAATGAATGGAACCGGATTTTTACTTCGTATATATTTTTTCCAACGTCCTGGAAGAACATCATCTGTAATTGCTACGGAATACCAATTACATGTTCCATCCAATCGCATCATTCCTGATATGTAATGATAATTTGTTTCGCGTTTATTCATTTCTTCTTGCTCGAATTAAATGAAATAACTTTATTCGAATTTTGTTCTTTTCGAACTTCTCTAATTTTCTTCATCTGTTTCAGAACTTTTGAATCAAAAGTTCGATCATCATTTCGACGAATAGTTTTTCCCATGTTATTTAAGCAATTTTTTTCGGAGGAGGTTCATTTGATGAATCAGGAATATCAAAAATTTTCTTTGTCAATTTTCGAGTTACTATTTCACGTTCTTTATTTTTTTGAGAAATATTTATATCTACTACTTTATCTTTTGTAGATTCTGGATAAAGTTCATTCGGTAATATAAAGAGTGTCATTTTTCAAGACAATTCTTTTCCATGAATACGATATTCAGTTTCGGAGAGTTTTTCGAAATGGGATAGTTTGACTCTCTTTCCTACATATCGCATAAAACAATAATTCATATAATCAATGAAATTGTTTAATAATTCGCCAGAATAAGGAAATGCTTGAAAAACAGTTTTTTCAAATACAAATGTAAGTTCGCCTTCCTTAAGTTTAGTATTTACAAGATTAGGATTTAATCCTCTAAATTTAGAACAGTTTGTTTCTTCACCTTCTGTTTCAAACGTCCAATTAATCTTCAAATCCGCAATTGTCTCAGGTTTAGATTTTTTCATTTCTCACCTTTTTCATTCGAACCAGGAATAATTCCGCCAGTAAGATTTCGCCAATGTTTTGCTTGTTTATCAGCTTGTTCGCGCGTAATTCCCAAATCAATCAAATCTTGATTTGAAAGTTTACCTTGACGAACCATGTTATCTTCGAAAAATTTGTAACCGTTTTGTTTTTGCATATTGTTTTTCCTTTTATATTCGAACTACTGAGATTTTATCATATTGATTAAATAATTTAACTGAAAGATCTCGAATTAAATCATAACCGTCACAACCAAATGTACACAAAATTCCATCTTCGTTTTTATTTAGTCGTAATTCCAAATAAATCCAGATTGGACGAGTCAGTTGATAAATATCATTATTCTTAATACAGAATAACTGAATAATTGGTTTTGGTAGTTGACTACGCGTTCGAGAATGTTGTTGAAACCAAATTGTTGGTTTTTTCTTATCCAAAACTGCTCGAATAGTTGATTCAGCGGAATCTTTTTGTTCTTTTAAAAATTTCATATCAATCAACTCGAATTCTCCATCTTGAATTATAAGGAATTTTAGCCAAAATATCTTTTACTTTTTCAAAATGAATATAATCTTTATTCAGCCCAGACATCAGCGCTATTTCTTTATCTTCTCCAGAAAGAGTTTTAACCCATGAATGAAATCTTTTCAACTGAATGATTATTTCATCCATTGCACTCATGTTTAATTTTGGAAAAGTTAGATTGATATTTTCTAACGCAGCTAACAAACTATATTGTTGATTAATGAAATTAGATAAATATCCTAATCGACCATGACATTTAACATACTCACCATTATTGTTTAGTTCGTCAATATATACATCTGTTGACATTTTTAAACTTTCAACCAATCCGGAATCTTCGTACTTTGATACGAAACAAAATTGATTTCTTTTCCAGTTTTTGTTTTATACACTTCGCAATCATGTTTCAAATTATCTTGAAAACATAATGAACAAAAATGTTGAATGTTATTCCATTTTGCGTTTACATATTCACCAGCGGAATAAATTAGATTTCCATTAAGTTTTTGTGAACAAGTAGGGCAACTTTTTCGATTACCTAGCGAAACTGTTCGAATGTAAATGTTTTTAGTTAGCATAATTTCTTTTTATTAGTAGTACACCTGACTGGATTCGAACCAGTGATCCCGGGATTAGAAATCCCGTGCTTTATCCGGCTAAGCTACAAGTGTAAGAACGCCAAATCGTACAAATTATTGCAGAGGATTTGACGGATTTCAAGATTATCGAAACTTTCGAAGCAAATATTTTAGAGAAAATTTTGAAAAATATTTCGGTTGATCGATTTGCTTTTGTGTCGGAAGATTAAAATCGCCACGCAACCAACCACGAATTCCGCCAGTAATTACCGGAAATGGTGAATGCCAATCCATTAAAGTAATACTCGGAGCCGCATCAATTTTAGTTTCTGGAATTGCCAGTTTCATTTTTGTTTCTGGTAAAAGCAGTGGCGCATTATCGATTTCTTTCTCAGTTGGAATATTGAATCCACCGCGACAGAAGTATTCACGAAATGTTGAAAGTTTTTCTTTTAGTTTTGTTAGCATAGTTTCCTTTATTATTTTACCAAGTACAAGGCGATCCAAATCCTTCATTCATCGGAGCACGCGCACTTCCTTCTGAAGAACCTCGCCACCAACAATCCCAATAACCATCACGTTGACGACAAGAAGCAATGAATCCGTTTGTACATTCAATATCGCAACCACCGTCTCCGATTTTATCGGAAGTAGAACATCCTGGAAAATGAGTACCAGGTTGACCAAATTCAATTGGAAGATTTGGAGAGCTTTGAGTAAATCCCAAAGCAAATGACGGAACGAAAAGAATTGAGAATAGAATTAGATATTTTAGTTTTTTCATATTAATTTCCTTTATTGTTTGAATTACTAATTTGTAGGGTTTTATTGGACATAAAACTCCCATTCACACGTCCACAATACTGCTGAATCGCAAATTACAAATTTATATTGATCAATTCCATTATGTTCATGAACGAACATAAACTCAGCAGTTAAACTTCTTTCGTTTTTGAACCAAAGACGATAAGTATTTCCTGGTATTAGGTTTTTAGCGTTCATATTATTCTCAGTAGAAATACTTGTGCATTGCACCTTCAAAGGTTTCTTCTTTTTGAGTTTTCGAAGTACGAAGAAATCTAACAAATGTTTCACCGTGAATTTCAGCAATGATTACATCTTCGTTTACGGCATATTTTTTAATTGCTTTAGAAATTTTACCAAAATCCCAAAAATAATTATTAGTTGCTTCGTTTTCAGTCATAGTTCAACTTTCTTCAACTCACCGTTTTCAGAATAAACTACACATCGAATTCCGCTAAAAGAAATAATCTGGCTACAACTATCACAAGGACAACTATCTCCCATATAACCACGCGGACGATATCTCGCGGAATACAATGTCGCTCCACGCAAATCGCAACGGGCCTTTAGGATGCTGACAACTTCTGCATGAATCTGGTCGCTTCGACTACGACGATTTTCCGCGGTTTGATTATACTTCGCACCACGAATCAATCGCCGAATTGAACCACTCATCTTAGGGATATTACATCCCACACTAATTGGCTTTCGCTTGTAAGTAATTACAGCACCGTGCTTAAACTGGCAGAGACTTAATTCGGCAGTTCGCATTGCCAAGTCAAACCATCGCCTATCGCTATCGGAAATTTCGCTCATTTTGAAAACTTTTCGTAAATTTGAATTGTTTCATTCGCCCAAGAATCGAGTTCATCTTCTGACCAATTTACAAACAGATTGGTCCAAGGAGAAAAACTAAACATTTCAGATAAACAACAAACTATTGAACTTTCATATTCAGCGTCATATTGTTCAGATTCAGTTTCAAATGATGAAACATTTAACTCTGCTTTTCGATTACCGGAAAGAGTTAATGCTTCTTTGATTTTATTTGCGATATCTAAAGCGGAAAATTTATCATTCATGGTTGCTCACTTAGACGTATACCGCGACATTTTATTCAATCTTAAACGAAATCATTTCGATTTAAATCCCAATAAAGAAGCCAATGACTTTTCTTCTTCTACGAATTCCACAGGAGAATCGAATAAAATTAAACATCGATTAAGTTCTTCATCTTCAAATTCATTAACTGAACATTCAGGAATTAAATTCTCTTCGTTTTCAAATCCCATTTCCAAATGATGAATCGCTCGTCCAGTATTATTTGCAGAGTAAATCATTACTTCGCAATCATCAATGTCGTTGTTATCAGAAAGTAATTCCAATAAATAATCAGAAAGTTCACGTATTGTCATGTTACAGGCTATCGATTAATTCTTGAAGAAGAATTCTAGTTTTTGAATCAATTTCAAATTCGGAAATGTCAAATGGTTCCGGAGAATCATTAAAATAAATTTCAGCATGATTATGCTCATCAAACACAATTTTATCCAATTGAATTTCTGGATGAAGATTTTTAAATCTTCCAATTATGTTTTCATTACTAAACCAATTCTCCATAGTTTCCGGAGAATCGTTTAAAGAGTAATGAATCAGACAAATTTGATTTACATGATTTACTTCAAATTTTAAATTTGGATTTTTTGCTCTAGCTGAAGCAGACCATCCTTCATGATCTACAATATCAACTTCAAATTCGGAATTGATTTTTTCTAATTCTTTAATTAGGTCTTTGACTTTCATACCAATCCATAACTCTTACACAAATCAAGAGTAGAACAAATTCTTTGCTTTAGATTTTCTTTAGCGTTTTCAAGCATATTATGCTCAATAATTGTCTGAATCAAATCTTGTTCTAAGCAAGCAGATTTACAATGAATTCCAAACAATCGATCACTTCCAGTAAGATTTACTCCGTGAATCGTAATTACAATATAACAATTTACGTAATTACCATTATCAAATTGTTTTCGATATTCTTCATTATCACAATCAATTTCTGTATCATCGAAATCCCATTGACACATTATCATAATTGGAATTTCTTTATCATAAATTGATAAAGTGGAATCAACAGACCAAGGTAATTTTGATTTAAACTGTTGCATTATTCTTGCGTTTACTGACCGTTTTTATAATTCGGATTCGGATAAATTACACCTTTGCAATCAGTGCACCATTGTCCTGATTGATCACAATATGGATTACATGTGTTTTCATCATTTGGTGGAGCTTTTGGTTTAGAAATACATGGTACTTCAATAATATTTCCAGCACCGTCTTTGCTAAAACAGATTTTTAATGGTTTTGGTCCAGCAAAAACTGAAAAAGAAAAAGAGACACAGAAGAGAAAAATTAAAAATTTTGACATATAGTTAAACATTTTGACACAAAATACAGATATATTAAACATTGCTATTTACGATTTAGTCCATTTTCATAAATCGTGAATTGAAGATTTCCAATTTCAGTACCAATCAATTTGGCTAATTCTTCATCACCTTCAAATTCGGGAGCTTTACGAATAAACTCTGTAATCAGTAGTTTTAGTCGACGAAAATTTTCTTTGGTTTCTAGATATGTCATTTCTCAAAACCTCAATTCGATTCTTCAATTTCTCATTCACCCAGTCAAATACATTCGAAGCTAATACACATTTCGGTAAATCATGCGTTGGGTTTTCTTTATCAATTGACCAGTTATGTGAATGATGCGGAATTTGATTTTCAGCCAATAGTTCTGGGGAATAAGCTCGACCTAAATCATTATTTTGAACTAAATAATGATTTGAACCTGCTCGAAAATATCCGCCACTTTCTGTGCAAGAACCTTGATAATAAATTGCTTTTCTTGCGCGACCGTTTAAACGAGCATTCAAATCCCAAGAATTACACAACCACCATTTCATATCTTTCTGTAAATCAGAACCTACATAAATATATAGCGATGGACCAGAACCATCTTCGTAAACAGAAAGAGAAATATCTTCAATTACTATTTGCGAAATTGCGGCAATATCATTCCATTGTCTAAGTCGACCTTGACTTCGACAAAACCACAATCGAAAATCACTTCCCTCTACAACAGAGACCATTTTATAACCATTGTATTCCGTAAATTTCACTCGAATTCCTGGAATATTGAAATTTTTTGATTCGAGTAATGAAACAATTTCAGAACAAGTTTCATCGAAAGGGAATTGGCGAGCTTTTGGACGAAGATTGATTTGTGACATGGTTTTTACTCAATTGAAATACGTAAAATAAACGTAAACACTAATGATATGGAACAATAAAGAATAAACTTTTTGGATTTTCACAAACCAAAACGAATGCTTCAAAAATTCCGAAAAGGGCTTCGAGAAAGTGCATTGTTAATTCTCTAATAGTTTCTTTCGAATCTCATTTTTTTCGTTTTGAATTCGAAGTTCTTCTTTTTCTTGAAATAGCTGATCGATATGATTATCAAACATTTGTTCAATATCTTCAGAAAAAATACCAATCGCGGAAATATCTAATTCGAAATTACCTTTCCATCGACGTTCTGTAAAACTTCCATCAAACATACTTCCTTCATCTACTGAAATAAAAAGTATACATTTGTCGTCTTTATACTTTAATATCGCATTAGTTAGATTTTGATAAGTAATCCAATTGTTTGTGTAAGTTTTATCTGGTCGACCAGTATAAACTTCATGTTTGTGAAGTAGATATTCGTCCGTCAACTTATTGGAATAACCAACTTTTCCATCAATTAACTTAATTTTCTTGGAAAGATAAAGTCTTCGGAAATCAATATCAGTGTAAATACTGATTGCGGTATCTTTGATGATAGTTAGTTTTTTGAGTAGGTCTGACATATTACTTCCAACTACGATCAGGAATTTTTACTGGAAAATAAACTTCCATAATATCAATTCGACTTCGTAGTTCATTAATTTTCCGTTTTGATTGTAAATCATCATACGTATTGATTAGTATCGCAATCAAAATCAGAAAAAATATAAAACCTAAAAAGTTTCGATCTCTAGTGTCCATTTAATCATCCCATCTCAAAGCATCATAAATCAATTTATCAGCTTGAAATTTAGCATCATCGAAATCTTTTGCTTTGAAATCTCGAAAAATGTTTATTCCGACTACTGACAATCTATAAGTATTCTTACTTAAGAGTTCCACTAGATCAAAAGTTAGTGTAATGAACCCACTTGTTTTAGTAATTGTCCAATAATGATCATATTCATCTCCAAAAAGTTTCCACATTTTTCAAAACTCTTCCTTAACTTCTTTTCCAAGTTCACAAATAAAGAATGAAGTATCGTCTCTATAGTTACTGCTCAGAATTTCTGAACCATTTTCGGATACTTCGATAAATTCTTTGAAAGAATCATTCGGAGGATTTGCAATCATCCAATTACGAAGAAATTTGCACTTCTCACTATAATTTACAGTTCGATTATTTTCGCCATTTACAATGTTAAAATCCTTAACTCGCTTGTATTCAGCATGTTCTTCTCTCGTTTGTGGCTTGATAATCGATTGAGTAATTCCAAGAGTGTAAAAAGGAATTACATTCTTTTGTTCGTACTTATTCCAAGCTTTTTCGAATTTTTCAATGTAATTATCACAATTTTTAGATTGTGCACGAAAACGTTCAAGTCGATCTAACAAATTCTTTTTGAGAATTTTGAGTTGGTTTTCTAGTTCGAATCTATCTTGAGAAAATCCAATAGATGTAATTATTGGATTGTACTTGTCAGAATTATCTTGACAACAGAGAAGAAATCCGGTTTTGATCATACTTTCCTTAAATGAGCTTCTCCGCGTTTAGCAAAATCCACAAAGTAAACTATCTTACCATCTGATCTAGGTTTAATATGAGGTGCAGAAGAACCATCACCTAAATCTACTAAAACACCATCAGGTTTGATTTCTATTACAGGGTGAAAAGTTTTACCGTTTCCCCAAGTTACTAAATCACCTACTCGAATCTTTTTTAGAAAACGACGATGCTCTTTTTTGGTGCAATTACTCAAATTACTTTAACCGATCATCATCAATTTGAGCAGTCATGTATTCTGCTTCATCATCTTCGTTTTCTCGATTAGTAAGAAGAATCACAGGAATTGTAAAATCTTCATCTAATTCATCCAAAAATATAATCGGATCATCTACATCTTCGCTATTACGAAAAGCATTTTTTACCTTGAAATTTTTCGTAATAGTATATGTATCAAAGATATGAGTATAAATTTCCGATTCAGGATTAAGTTTAGAAAGTTCTGTAATTAGATCTTTTGCTTTCATGATATTTTCCTATTTTACTTTCAGTGGAATTGGTGAGATTCGAACTCACGGCTATTATTACTAGATTTGATTAGTTGCGCTGGTCAAATATAATAGTTCTGTGTTTGTTTCTTGCAACACGGACCCCTGTTCCGTTTGGGCGTCAATCCCTTTTATAATATCTAGTTAATATGTTATTTTCCAATCTTCTAATATTAAAATGACTTCTGATCTGTAGAAGAAATGATTTTCGAAAGTGTTACAAAATTAGTAGCTTTACGAATTTCGTCGTAATATGATTGTGCTTCTTCAAGAGAAGCAAAGAATTTTTCTTCGATTTCATAATTTGAATATCGAATGATTACTAAATATTCTTTTCGCGTAATCATATTTGCGATTATTCCGTTACCATTGCTTCAAATTCATCTCGAATTTCACACAATTCATCAACAATTCCATCCCATTTATTACGAGCCCTAAAATCATCATCGTCAGAAAAATTTGCATATGTATCACGAATATGGACAGCATTATTAATTCTAACATTAAGAATTTCGACAACATCACAAATATTGATTGAACTGATCATGTATTCTTTAGAATTTCTTCACAAATATCAATAGTTTCATTCCAATATCGATCCAATGACCACATATAGATTTGTTTCATTGAATCGTCTTTAAAAACTTCATCGAAACATTCCTTCATTGATTTTGTATTCACCACTTTCATCAAATACTCGATTGATGTATTTATCACTCAACATTTTAGTTGAAATCAAAACTTCTTGTTTCGTCATAGGTGCTTTATGGTTAGACGTTCCCTCTTTACCTTTATTCAATCCAGAATTATTTCCAAACATCTTTCATCTTTTTCATTTTTGGAGAACTCAAATCTACAAATTTTCGATGAGGATAAATTAGCAAACCTCCCCCATTCAGAAGAGAACAACAATGTAACATTTCGTTTGCGTCTAAGAAATCAACCGAAAACAAAACTTTCGAATCACCTTCAGGTAGGGTTGCTGTGTCAACAATTGGATCTGTAATTACAAATTCGATTGAAGGACAAACGAATATCTTATTTGCTGTAATCCAGTCACATCCTAAAGTCAAATAATGAGCAGGTACATATGTATATATCCAACCAGATTTTCCCTGAATAATGAAAGTTAGCTGTTCATTGGTATATGAAGATATACCAATGATATTAACATCATGAGGACCATCAGGAAATTCTTTTCCTTTGACTTTAACACTCTCGATTTTTAATCGGCCGTGTAACACGTTCTTTTTTTGTGGAATATACATAAACTAAAATATTTGCAAGAATATGAAAATCCTTTGCTGAATGAAAGACAAAGTCAACTTTAATATTCTTGTAACTGAGAGTTTTATTTTCAATTACAAAACATTCCATTTTTATATTCAGCAAACTTGATTACGGCATAGTAACCATCTGGCCACCAACTAACATCTTTTGATGTTAGTTCAATTATTACTCCAAGTCCTTCCCATTTACAATCGTTAGTAATTGTAATCCATTGTGGAGAAAAAGGACCTTTGGTTCGCATTAATTGCCATACTGCCCTAAGTCGGCGAGTATTCCAAAGTGATTCCGTCCAAAAAGAATTATCTTCTTCGGCAATTGGAGGACCTGATGTCAATCTTGAAGATGAAATACACTCAGCTCCAAAAAGTTCAAACGCCGATCTTTCATGCAAATACATATCTCGATACTTTACTTTATTTCCAAAAGATTGGCTATATTGTAATGTACCAGATCCAAAACAAGCAATCCAAGCTTTTTGAGAGAGAGTATCTAGTTGAAGTCCTGCTGAAATCAATGCTTCTACACACCACTTACGAATTTGAAGATCAGATTGGGAAAGAAGAAGATTATTGATTGTTTCGTAACCAACTTTTTGTTCGCTATCAATATTTAGATCAGTAGTAGAAGCAATAAATGCTCCAATCGAATGATCATCGACGTATCCAGTATAGATATGTCTAATTTCAGAAACATTGTGTCCGATTTCTTCTTTTACTTCTCTGATAAGAGCTTCTTTCGCTGTTTCTTCTGATTCTAATTTTCCTCCGGGAAAGGCTAATCCAGTTTTTCGTGTAATTGTTGCGACAAGTGAATCGCCTGTAATACCCTTACATGAAGGAACAATTGAAATTAAAAATGCAGCAAACATGATTTATGATTCCTTATTGTTAGACGTTCTCTCTCAACCTTTATTCAACCCAAAATGCTTTTTTCGTTCTTTTCTTCACGCTCATTTTCGCTCACGTGTAACATAGCCTCTCTTATGTTACACGTGAAACTAACAAAACTACACATAAATATAAAAGAATTTAAAGCAAGATCAAAACTTCTTCATGAAATTGAAAAGATTGATTTTCCTTCCAAACCACATCACGAACGTAACTTCGATGAACATACCCAAATTGGAATGGGCAATAATTAAGTTTTATCGCTTTTCGTTCATTTTCTGTTGGTTCCGAAGTATTCACAAATACTTCGATATTAGGATCCAAGCCTTCAAATTGCTTTAGATATTCATAAAGTTTCATAATTTATCGATCCGCCGCAATCATTCCGCGATTATTTTGATCTTCATACAAAGAATATCTTTCTGTACCTTTTCGATAAGGATTTAAGTTTTTATAACTTATGTATCCATCATCAAAAGCTATTGAACAAATCTTACTGTATTCATCATCTTTTAATTGGCGTTCTTGAAGTAATACATCCGTCCAAATATCTAACGAATCCATTTCCATTTCGGGATCACAACCTTCAAACTGCTTTAAAAAATCTTTAAGTTTCATTGATGTATTCCTTCATTACTTATTCAAAATATCAAGAGCAGATTGCGGCCAACGAGTACCAGAATCCCATTCAGGATGTTCACTTTGGTAACACCAACAATCATACCACATATCATCAATTACAATTTGAGGTGTCGCATGATTTGAAGCAAGATATGTATAAGATTCTTCTACTGATAATGGTCGACCATCGAAAATAGTACCTCCTGTCCATTCCCAATCATCTTCTAAACCAGCCTGTGCAATTTTAACATTGTTGTCTTTGATAAGATGTGCTGCCTTATCCCAATCAAAAACTTTAATTTCAGAAGTAGAAAGTTGAGCACGCCAAAAAGCAATTGCGGTATTCATGTTTTAATCCTTTATTATTACGAAATCACTAAAACTTCTCGATTATAATTTTCCAAACGATGATTACTTTTGTATCTAGGATAACCATCATTCACAAAAACAATCTCATGAAAACTTTTCTTTTCTTCTAAACAAACTTTATCAGAATGAGTATATCCATAAACTTCCATGTTTGGATCTAGATCCTTGAATTGACTTAGAAATTCGTGGAGTTTCATTGAATCAAACTCCAGGATTCATTTCCAAAATTCGATCAATTCTCGCTTCCCGATCTTCGTAATCCTTATCGGACCAGTTTCGTCACGAAGTTTCATTTCTTACAATCCTCACCTAATTACAATCACTTCAACAGGATTCGAATCGTCGAAGTGAGATTCTTCATTCGGAACTAAAACGTGTTTTGAAAGCATGTATTCGTTATCCTCATCTGGACCAGGAGTATAATGTAAATTTCTGTATCTAAATCTACACCTTCAAACTGCTTTAGTAAGTCTCAAAGAATCATTTGTTTACCGATTGTTGTAAAATTCGTTATCGTAGTTTTCTTCATAAATTCGATAACGAGGATCTTCATTACAGAAAGGATTATTTTTTGGTTTAGAATAATAACCAAGTTCACCAGCAATTTTCGCTGTTTTTTCTTTCGTCCAACCAGTAAACTTATTACTGTTTTTTGGATCTTGTAAAAGAAGACTCTCAAGAGAGATCAAAAGATCCATTAGGTTAGCATTTTCAATTTTCAATTTATCATTAGCATCTTGAACAGATGCTACATACTTTTCAGTATCTTTTGAAAACTTCTCAATTGTTTGTGCTAAAGTAAGAGGAATTTCGAGTTTCATAATTTCACAACATTTTAACTTCGGTTTTAGCAATTAAAAGTTTTATTCAAAATATCAAGAGCAGATTGCGGCCAACGAGTACCAGAATCCCATTCTGGATGTTCGCTTTGATAACACCAACAATCATGCTCTACACCATCAATTATGATTTGAGGCGTCGCATGATTTGAAGCAAGATATGTATACGATTCGTCTGCAAATAATGGGCGATCATTAAAAATGATACCTCCTGTCCATTCCCAATCATCTTCTAAACCAGCCTGTGCAATTTTAACATTGTTGTCTTTGATAAGATGTGCTGCCTTATCCCAATCAAAAACTTTAATTTCAGAAGTAGAAAGTTGAGCACGCCAAAAAGCAATTGCGGTATTCATGTTTTAATCCTTTATTATTACGAAATCACTAAAACTTCTCGATTATAATTTTCCAAACGATGATTACTTTTGTATCTAGGATAAGAGCCAGGATTATCGTTTACAAAAACAACTTCATGAAAAGATTTCTTTTTCTCTAAACAGACTTTATCAGAATGAGTGTATCCATAAACTTCCATGTTTGGATCTAGATCTTTGAATTGGTTTAGGAATTCGTGGAGTCTCATGTTACCTCTGATTAAATCGCCAACCAAGTTCATTTAGCGAAATATTGATATTTCCCGTTTCTCCATTCCTCGACAACATTACATCCATTCCTAAATTAAACAATTCAATAATTTCCGTAAAAGAAATTTCAATCTCAAACCACATTTTTTCTCGATTGATCCACAAGTCCAATAACCATTGCGGACACTTTTTCGGAATTGTGCAATTATAAGCAATACAAATATTACATTTGGTTTTGCTAAGAAGAGTCATTTCGTGAATTGGAACTGGAATAACAGGTTTCTTTTTCATTTCAAGGCTCCCAAATATAAAGTTTATGATCGTCTGATTCTAAACTATAGAAATTAGAACCGTTGCTTCCTTCACGATCATTTAGAAATTTCACAATTAATTTTCCATGATATTCATCAATGTTTTCGCAAACTAATTGGTCACTTCTATTTTCACGAGCAAAATTGTCACTTACTTTGATTTTCATATTTTACCTTTTCAATAGGACGAATAACGGGACTCGAACCTGCACGAATTCATGCAAAGTGCTAGAAATTATTGGTGCCCCAAGTTTTCATCTTTGTTTAGAATTCCGCCGCCTTTTAAGCGGCTTTGTCTACCAATTTCATCATATTCGTCGGCGGAAGATAAAGGATTCGAACCTTTGAAACTCTTTCAAGTTTTCTGGTTTTCAAGACCAGTGCAATAAACCAAACTCTGCCAATCTTCCAATTATCATGCTAATCCAATCGAATGAATGATATATTGTTTTCCATTCATTATTTCTTCAAAACGATTTCTTACAATATCAAAACAATTCTTGTCTCTTGCTTTAAATGATAATGTCGATCGTTGACCCCAATATCCGCTTTCATCAGCAAAAGAATAGTCAACAATATACTCTTCTCCATATAATTGAAGAAATCTCGAACGTGCTTGATTTGCACTCCACGTATTTTTATACCAAAATCGTCTGGTATAATTATTAGATTCTTCAAATGTAATTACAGATTTAAGTTTGTGAATCACGTAATCCCCTCCACAATAATTCCAGCTTTTCGCAAAACAAATCTGCAAATCACAAATGATAAATTCTTTCGACTTCTCGGTACTGCTACATTTATGATTCCGTTACCATAAATTTGATGTCCCGATTGTCGAATTAATTTGAATCCATTTGCGATTAAAATTCGCGTAAGTTCTTTTTCTGAAAGGGCTTTCATGAAATCTAGTTTTCAACTCACAAATTTTCTCTTAAATACTTACTACTAAGTTCTTTCAGAGAACTATTATATACAAATCCTAAAGCATCGATTGCTGAAAGATCATTGAATATATTTCGCCAAATTCGATAATAATCTGGTCGTTCATCTACTTTTGAAATGATTCGGAGACGACTAGCATTTGTTGATTGAAATTTATAGGTCATGATAAAGGTTCCCAAAGCTTCTTTAAATAATCAAATCGCTTTTGAAGCCACTCTCGAACTTCTACTTCATTTTCAATTTTCATATCATGAATAATACAACAATTAAAATCAGCCTTTCGCTGAAGAACCCAGAACAAATATAAATCTCCCGTTCCTATATCTTGATCTTTCCAATCAAAACGAAAAAGAAGATTGTAATCAGGATCGGAAGCATACCAACCACTTTCTTTAAAAACTTCCCAATCATCATATTCGAAAAGAACTTCGTAACTTTTTGTTCCGGAAACTCGATAGTTATGTTCTGCACAATAGTAAGAATGTTCAGTTTCGTAAAGTTTGGTCATTTAACAAGCCTTTAGGCGGTTTGGGGGCAGAAGTTTTTCGATTCAAATAATCAATTGACAGTTTAAAAACTCTAAACTTTCCTCTAATGTAATCAGACTCGTACATTATTCCCTGAGTGCCACTTTCGAATACATAAACTATATAGAGAATTTTGTTTTTCTTAGAAATAACGTGTACGTTAATACAGTTGTTATTTCCGAATTTGGCTAGATTTGAAATTGAAAGTAGTCGAGCTTTGCGAAAAGCACCGCGACCAGCTTTTACGATACACTTGTTGTCTTCGATAATTTTCATATTTACCTAAAATCATCCCTATCCCAAAAAGAGATTTTCATTTCTCTCGAATATTTAATTCCAATTTCTGTCGCCCAAAAATTCATTGATCGAAACAATTTTGGAAAATGTTCGAAACGAATTAGAGAAATATCTCGGCGATAAAAAGGACAATCTCCTGTTTTGTTATATGTTGAAACAGAATCGCAGAACAATTCGTTTTTATTCACTACAACAAAAAGAAGATTATTTGAAAGTTCGTAATATCGTTTTTCGAGAATTGAATATGTGATTTGAAAGTTATTAGATTGGAGAAAGGAGAGGAAGGTCGACATTTTTCCTTATTTTAGTGGGCATGATTGGACTCGAACCAATGACTTGAATCTTATAAGGATTCTACTCTAACCAACTGAGTTACATGCCCTTATTTTACTTTTTCCCACCAAAAAATCAACCATTGATCGAGCCCTTCATACTAATACTTTCAAATTATTAATAAATTTGAAAGCGTAATCTTCGGCACATTTGATAACTACTCACGATAATAAAACAATCAAGAACGTAAACCAACAAACGTGGTTTTGTCTTCATTGGTTCGCTTTCGCAAAGAAAACTAATTTGCTAAATTAGCTTCTATCAATTAAAATACGGGAGTTGATCAATTCTCTTCGGATCAATGGTTGATTTTTTGGTGGAAACTTGACTAACTAAAAAATGAAATCGTAATAATCATTTTCGTTGTCAGTAATTTCAATAATAAACTCATTAGGATCATAATCAATGACAATCTCAAGTTCAGAATCAAACTTAGACATTTCGCAAATCAGATCTTGAATTTTCATTTAGATATTCCCTTCATAGGTCAAAGTCAAATCCCAAATATCCTTTCGATCATAACCTTTATAATCAAGCCATTTGTAAATTCGCTTTTCCAAATCGATATCAGATTCATTTTCGATTAAAGGAAAACGTTGAATGGTCTTTTTACTAACCGAATAACTAAAACCCGGTTGATGCGAAAACTCAATCAAAACAATAATGTCGTTGTTAGTCATGTAACCTTAGACGTAGAAGAAACTTGTTTATTCAATCGAAAGTGAAATTTTCGTCTTTCAAAATTCACAGTGCCAAACTTCCCATTCACTCAAATAATACTTTTGATCAAACTCTCCAATTTGAGCATTACTTCCGAATTGAAAAGCTAATTCAAATTGATTCACTGAATAAAGATAAGTAAACAAATTCCATTGTTCATTACATCTTGAAATCCAAGAATCGGAATCTTCGTGATCGTATGAAAGAAAATGATCGCTTAAAATTAGTTCATCGCAGAAAAGTTTGGACATGCTATTTTTTCACAGAATGAACAAATTAGGATTCGAACCTAAATATCCAAGGCACTAAATCCTTGGCTTTTACCAATTAAAGTATTTGTTCTAAAAATGGGCCTAGTTTTTGAGAAGAACCTGCCCAACAAACTTCAACCACCCCTCAACTTAACATTATTACCAAACAAATTAAGCGCTACTTTGTTTGGCTATTTTTCGTGCGATTCAAATGGAGTTAGACTAGAATACTCCGGGAAATTTCTATAACTTATCTAGCAAGTAAGTTAAAACAGATTTTTTAGCCCTGACATTTTGGTTTATAAAATCTGCGCACCGTAAAGGATTCGAACCTTTCATCTTTCGATGGACCATACACAACACTTGAAACACTTACGCGATTTCCTTACGTTCGTAGTTAACTAGAATTACGAATTTTTATTTAACTTTTTCTAGTAAAGCGATTGGATTTTTTACACGAAATCCACAAAACGCTCGTTGACTAAATCACCTAATCAACGAGAAAATTACTCGGGTGTTCGAGAAACAAAACAGTTTTTCTTTCCTAGTAACTGTTTTGTATAAACCTAGTTTAGAGGCTTGAGTATAGCTCCGCGATTTTGCATTTTTCTCCTTTTACAGCGTATTAATTGCGTTTAAATATTGTTGATAAGAAATCTCTCTACGACAATACTTATTCCACAACAAATCGCTTCGACAATCAGGCTTACATCCATTTGAATTTTTGTAAAATGGCATGCCACAATCGGCGCACCTTCGTTTTTCTTCTTCAGTCATTTTTTCTCCGTTACTTTGTTTATTTTAACGCAAAAACTTTATTTGCGTTATTAACGGGTCCTAATTAAAGGCTTATTTAACAATTTTAGTGCGGAAAACGGGACTTGAACCCGTACGCTATTTCTAGCGGCGGATTTTAAGTCCGCTTTGTCTGCCGATTCCAACATTTCCGCTAATCTCTCACTCTTAGACTCGTCTCACGACTTTTTATTCATCGTAAAACACTTTTATTTCAAAGTTTTTGCAATTTCTCTTAACTCAAGGAAAATTTCTTGATACAAATCATATAACGCTTTTTGATAAGCTTCGTCTCCCGCATTCGAAATTCGCTTACCGAGTTTTCTATCATAGTTATTTTCATAAATCAAATCAATTCTTGCTTTTTCGATTTCGTTTACTTCGCGATAGAGATTTAACTTTTCATTTGTCGTACAATGAGAGTAAAGGTAATATTTACTTGTAGGAACAATTCTTACATTGTGTCCTTTGATTTTGATTTGATTCGGGATGTCTTGTGGCATTTTAAAAACCTAAAGCCAACATCAAATTCAAAGCAATCTTACTTTTCTTTTTTCGAGTTTAAAACTCGACACTCTCATTAACGGGAACTTGATTCCAACTATCATTTTCTTTTGTAAAGACCAAACAATATGGAAGAATAGTAGTAATTTTTGATCCATTGCTACTTCTCAATTTCCCAATAACTTCATTCAACCAATCAACTGACTCTTGAGTATTGCGAAAATTTCCGCGGGAATCTTCTACTCGCCAAAACATCAAACAGAATGGACGATAACAGTAAAAATATCGAATAGTACCGAGACACCTTTCTGTTTGACAATAATGAAACTTCTCAGTATGAGTACCCATATAACTATCACCATCACGATAGTTATTTTGATGACAGAATTTACAATTCGGAAGATTATTCGACATTGTTTTCCTTTTTGAGCTTTTTTCTTATGACCTTATTGGGAATCGA
>ERZ650304.12-NODE-12-length-143554-cov-9.960474_pt1 | contig 143554 bp, 190 predicted proteins | sample MGYA00376240_ERZ650304 | MGnify/ENA primary metagenome ERZ650304 (study PRJEB26733, sample SAMN07839271) | wastewater metagenome | biome: small river; feature: stream; material: water | place: USA: North Carolina | collected 2016-03-01 ...
ATCTGGCCATGTCCCCGACATCAGGTCGACCTCAAGGTCGACCTGATGAAAACACCGGTTGGTGTTCGGGCAAGTTGATGTGTTATTAAAACAACTCCAAGTTTCCCGAGACCTACCCCCTGAAGGTGACATTGACCTCCATCTCTGGTACATGGGGGACTTGATTTTTTTAGAGGGGTATGGAGTTGGTGTTAAAAATGGTCAGATTTAATCCAGGTACCCAGCTTGGATCTGACCATTTTTGACAGTGGATCATTTTTAAATGTTGAGAAATCGCGAGGTGAAACAAGTGCACCTCGCACTCACTCAACCATATCTAAACCAACTCTAAATTTTTCCAACACTCAAGATCGGGCCATCGTCAAAAATGGTCAGATCCAATCTGGGTACCCGGATTGGATCTGACCATTTTTAACACCAACTCCCTACCCCCTTGGAAAAATCCATGTGGGCCATGTCCCAGAGATGGTGGTCAATGTCACCTACACGGGGTTGGTCTCGGGAAACTTGGAGTTGTTTTGATAACATTACCACCTACACGATCACTAACTAGGGTTTTGTTCAGGGACATGGCCAGTGGGGAGAGCTTGTTGTAATCTCTCAAGTTATCAACATGTTTTAAGGGTTTTTTTTTTACTCATCTTGGTCAGAGGACGAGGAAGAGGAAGATGAGGAAGAGTCATCCAAAAACACTTGACGGCTCTTTGCTGATCGCCTGAGTGGCGGAAGGCGTCGCCTCTTGCCAATCAAGTGGTCTGCGGCAACATCAAAGGCCTCTGCGACACATGCCGGGTTGGCACTGGTATTCCAGACGGACTGCAAAAAGGCCGGTGAAATGTAATTGCACCTAAAGTTGTCGACATTGTCTGCTTGAACTTTCCGATGAATGTTGTCGAGAACACAAGCCACACGGCTAATAAGAAAGGACTGAAACGACTGGAAGAGATGGGTGCGCTCCAGTGGGTTTTCCAAATACTGCATGTGCTCCGCATTGTTGACACACGTGTTAATAAAGTTCATGTAGTCATCCAGCACGAAAAACTCATTGCCCAGTGGAATGTCGGCAATGTCAGGTCTCTTACCGTTCAAAATCTCTGGGCAAATGGTCAAATAAAGTGTGCAAGTGGCCACAGCAGGTTTAAAGGCACGCACAATGGACAACTCGTCCTTAAATGTGAGAGGGACTCCTTCCGTGGGAGGTGCATGGAACTCGTCAACCATGACATAGCGCGCGCTATCTGGGAAAAGGCGCGACGCGTGCGTGTAAGGGACGCGCACATGCTCAAAGTTATTGTAGGTGGACGACAGTGCGGGCTGGTAAACGAGTCGAAACACTGCCTGAGGAGGCACGTAGGTTGCTTCCTTCTTTCGGGCAGTTCCAGCAACCAAAATGGTCGCCAGAATCGCGTCTGCAGACTGACCAATGGACGGTTGCTCAAGTGACTCCCTTGACCGACTGGACAGATAAATGGACACGCACTGGTCCACAAACGTCTGCTGGCATCTTCGAATGTCGTCCATGTTGCCAAAGTAACATTTCATCAGGCGCTCTTGGGTAAACTTTAGAAGACGCTCTTGTTGTATTTCAAAGTGCTTAAAACCTTGCTTCACCTCCTGAAGTGCCGTGTCACCCAGCCAAGTCACTCGGCCGTCAATTGCGCTCACCAAACGTTCTGCGCTTCGTTCGGCCTTTTCCTGAGCACCAGCCAATTTTTGTTGACATTCCCTGAGGGTCTCGAGGGTTGTCTCTGATCGAGGCTTTTTGGTCCTTGTCCCCTTTTTGTCACCATCACTACCTTCCGGAACCGCACCCTCCATCTATGGACGATTTAAATTTAGACATTCGTCGCCAATGCATTCCGGCGAATGCCCCGACATTTGACCATGACAAGGACGCAATACTCGAGTCACTATGGTTTGAAGTTGACGCGGAATTTTTAAAAACCCTGGAAGGGCGTTTAGATTATTTACGAAATATGAACGAACTCTACGTGCGTTTTAGACACATGATATGTCGAGCGTACGGACCAAGTCGATTTGTGTTAGAAAAGTCACCAGAAGGTGTTTTTCGTCATGGTTTTTTGATCCTCGTAAAGAAATAAAAAAAAATGTCATTTGAAGAGTGGTTGGAGCGCTGTAAACGATACCGACAAGAAGTCTTGGGTTTGGATGGTGACATTTCCAGTCACATTTGGGTAATCAAGGGAAGCGCAGAAACGTCTTGGGATTTGTCAGTGCAGTACCAAAGGGACCACCATGCGTTTAGTGCCGCTTTTATCATCTTTTGTCTGGACGATGGGCTGTTTTACGTGACACACAAACAGGCCCAGGGAGTCATCACCAGGGCCCTGTTAAAACCCATTGGGATGATTGATTATCTCGTGTTCCCCTGGGAAACGCAACAAGAACCACTCAGAGTTTTGAGAGACACCTGTAGGTATCGCATCACTTGGATGCACGACGCAGCTCCAACTGATCGAGAACCAGAGGACTTGAACATGGCCAATGTCGAAAAACGACTGAGAGCACGGGACATTTCCGAACTGGACCCGAGCGATGCCGCATCACGCGGCTATTGTGATGTGCTGTTTGAATTGTTGACTGACTATCCCCACTTGGGAAAAAAAAGGGCAGAGGTTGAACTTCTTTCATTTTGGGAGGAGACGTCTCGGTTGTCTGAAAAGGCCACTCTCAAATGGCTTAAAGCCAATGGTGTTGACTTGCACCAGTATTGGGTTCCACCAACCACCCGAGACATTCAGTTGTTTTTGCAACGTTTCCCAGACGTTGCGCACCCCAACGAGTTGCCCTCGGGATGTTTTGAGATGCCTTACGAAGACGCTCCTTCCAGCGCATGGCCTCTCTACCAGGGAGGCACGTGTCACTTGACATATCGAGACATGCCAGCGTGGGCCTGGCAGCACTATGAGCGATTTAAGGAACGCACCAAGCGCATGTGTGCGGAAAAACGAGATGTCATCATTGGGTCCGACGAGAGGATTCGGTACTTGTTAGGTGAGTTCTGGGAAAGTGTAACACAAAAGTCGAAAAGCTAACGCCTTTCGACCTTTTGTGTTTGAGGTGCCGTCATTGCCAACGAGCAAGACATTCGTCGCGACAGACTACACCAGCGACTCGCTTCCAGTTCTTCCAATGCCGTTCAAGGTCCCCAGAAAATGGCTCAGGTGACTGACATTGAGGATTTGCTTCAGACGGGAGCCTGTCCAGGGTGTTTGGTGGACAAGATGGCTGACTATCGAAACACACACTACAAGAACTTTGAGCGGACAGGTTTAACGGCCAACTTGCGAAATGGCAAAGTGCCCCTGGAAGTGGTTGCCAAACTCTTTGGTGAAGACCCCGACAACTCTTACTGGGACTACAAGGCCTACTACAACTCCTCTTATGCTGCTCAGGGGTGTGATGTGTACATTTCAAATGCTCGCAACCGTTTACCAGGGACCATTCACTGTCCACTTGCGGCTCAAGCAAACCCTCAACAGGTGTGTGCTGAAGAGTTTATTGCGCACCATCCAACCAAGTGGAAACCTGGAAGCACACTCAAGTTTCCCTTTCAGTGGCTTTTGTGGTACTTTTTAAGAAAATAAGTAAACATGGAGGGCCCTTTCAAACGTCAAAAATGTGGTCTGATAATGTCCCCGATATTGCAACGTGCCTATGTCATGTTTGGGTATGGTGCTAAATGTGTGAGAACATGGCTCAATGCGCGCGTAGAATGTTACACGCTGGACCGACATTATTATGATGAATACTTTGATGCATACAACACTGACCGTATAACGGAGAATCAAATTAAGGCACTTGTTTATAAAAATGTGCAAGCTTCAGTTGACGCATCCATGTCATGTGCTCACGTTCCCTTCAATCGCTCGTGGATACAATTTACAACGTCCGAGGAGCGCAAGACATTCGTGTGGATACTGATGGCATTGCAAAACCCATTAGGGCGAGACTTGTGTTTTCGTGTTTTTTGGCTGACGCTTTGTGACTACATTCCAAGGCCGGTGGTGACGTTTGATTGTGCCAAGGGAGAAAAGGCACTGCGTAACGCTTGCTATATTTCAAAAAAATGAGTTGTTATTGGTCTCCGTCAACACACTGGAGGTTCTCAGACGACGACAGGGCTATTGTCCTTGTGTTATTGTGTATTCAGAGGCGCACAAGGTTTCTCTCCAAAGATGTACTCGTTCATCAGGTGATACCCTGGGTATTTGGGAGACTTAAAGTGCCTGCACTGTGGGTGACGATAAATGATGACTACAACAAAACAGTCAGTTTTAAGGAACTCTGTAACCTTTTACCCTTTCCAGTGGCTGAATTTGCACGTGCTCATTGCTTTGGTAATGGATATATTAGGTTCATGAGTATGAGACATTTGAATATGTTTATGAAACGTTTGGATAGTGCCGGTTCATATCAAGTGGGCGAGTTTGGGCTCGCAAAGTTTTTCATTTCTTCATTTGGTGAGTTGGAATTACCACATACAAAATAAAGGACACTTTTATTTTCAAATGGCAGCCGTCAACTTGGTTCTCGAAGTCCGAAATCCGTATGCCATGTCTTCGGCAGTCACTTGAGTGTGCTTGCGGAGACCTGCCTGGAGCATGGCCACCTGTGTAGGTACCTCAAACTCGTGATGCAACAGCTCGCTCAGAAACCAGTCAACCTCTCTGGAACGCGCGCTAACGATATTGTATCGCGCGCGCAACAGGGCAGCATGCTGGCGCTTCAAGTATCTCGAGTAGGATGAGCGAGGCTTTTTGGTAGCCTCCTTCTTTTGCTTGCTCAACAGTCCCTTGGTCTTTCCAACAACCTTGCCCTTTCCCATGAATTGAAATTTTCATCGTTCCATCATTCGTGTCCAGGGGACAATTGTGTGTTCGCGAAACTCAAACCAAAAAAAAAAATTCCCCTGGTCCTTTCTCTCTCTCTCTCCTTAGTCTCCCTTTTGTTCATTTTTTTTAAAAGTCACTGAGGGGTTTACAAGTATGGGAAAGACGGCTGTTGACGAGACCAAGACGAGCAAGTCAAAGAGCAAGAAGGTGTCGCTCAAAGTGCCTGAGAAGAGCAACAAGAAGAGTGTTGCCAAAAAGGCAGTGGCACCCAAGAAGGCACCCAAGCCCATTCAAAAGAAGAAGGAGAAGAAGACGAAGAACGTGGAGGTTGCTGTCAAGTCTCCCGACAAGAAGCCGCGCAAGGTGGTCAAGCCGCGCAAGGTCCGTGTGTTGAACGACATGCCCTTTCGCAAGTTTGGCAAGGAGCTGGCACGTTCGTATGGTGTCGAGAACATGTCTGCTGAAGCCAAGGAAACGTTTGACGGATTGGTTCAGGACTTTACTGATGCCCTCTTGGATCGTCTCTTTGATGCTACCCGCGACTTGAACACTGTCAAGGATCGCCATGTGACTAACGTGGTCACCCAGGAGGTTTTGGTTCGTCGCAAGGGGGACACAAACTTGGTGCAGGGCATTATCCAGACTTCGCAGGATGTCGGACAGCGCTACGATGAGCTCTACCCAGCTGTCGTTGGACTGAAAAAGGACTAGAAAAGAAAACAAAGAAAGAAAAACAAATATTTTCTTTAGAATCTCTCGCGATATTTGGATATGCTAACGCATATCCAAATATCACTCTTCATCTTCTTCTTCTTCTCGTTTTCCAAATGTCACCACAGTTCCATACAAGGCGTCCCCCTGCGTCTTGGCGGCATTCAAGTCCTTTTCAGTCAATGTCAGTTGCAGCCAAAACTCTGGGTTATTCTTACAGTCCACTCGAACCATGAAACATGACCGCGCGTGATCGTATGTCACCTCGCCATACATGGATGGCGCGTGTCTCCCTGGGCGTCCTTCAGCACCACTCATGAAGCATATGTTTTTAATCCTTCTTTATTTTCTTTCCCCCCATGAAATCTTGACAAGATTCTTGTAACGTATCATATCACCTCGGTCGCTAGTGTATTCTTCTTGAACCGTTCGGACATTGTAGCCGTGCTCTCGCAACCACACAAAGTGGTTGATAGACTCGTCATAGGTGACTGAATACTCGCCCATGGCCGCCCTGAGTCTAATGCGCTCCATAATGTCCTTGGGGGACACTGACTTGGCCAACCCGTAAGCGTCGATAGCACACAAACCCTCCATTAACGTTTTTTATTTGAAAGTCTGGATGATCTCCGAGGTTGCTGAATTTCCTCGTTTTCTTCTTCCTCCCTTTCACGGCGCCTGGACCGGGTGTTATTCTTCTTCTTTGCGCGTCTCACCGGCAACCCACGACGACCTGCCGAAATATCCTCTTCTTCTTCGTCAATCACCACTCGCTCCTGGGGGAATTCAGTGTCCTTTTTCTTGTATGCATCAATGGCTTCGCCAAGCACCTGTTGAATGTCCACAGTGGGCGCCGGGATCAGCTCTCGAACACTTTCAGATGTGTCCATGGTAATCACAACAGCTGTTGGTGTCTTCACGTCAAAGTCTTGCGAGATAAATTGGGGTTCACAAGAGTCGAAAATGGCCAATGCTGGGTTGTTTTGGCGAACCACATAGGCTGGTCCGCGGACCGCAAGTGGTTTGTCGATAATTTTGCTGGCCACGTGATTAACGTCCTTGAACAGACTCGACTTGCACAAGACAACGTATCCGTCGCGCTTCATTTGCTCCACCTGGTCGCCAGACGTCCCCAAACGTCCCGCAATGGCCTCAATAGCAATATCAATCTCTCCGTTAACCTTGAATGACGTCATTGTCCCATCAGGGTTCACCTGGGTGCAAACAATGTCGTGCACTTGGCGACTGAAGCGATTCATGAATTTCTCCCACAGCGCATCCATCTTGTCACCCCTTCTCCCACTTTCAAAGTTTTTTGTCCAAAAAGGGTGGGTGTTTGGAAAAACATGTGGTTGCTACTTTCGCTTGTTGCATCCATTGTCTGCATTTACCTTTTGATATCTGTGGAAACGTACTGGGAAATGTTATGGACAACATCAGTGTTTTTACTATATGTCATGTTTGTTTACTTGCTTCGCCCGACACACCTCAATGGTTACGATGTCATTGAAGCGCTTCGGAGACTTTCCGTGTGGCGCTTGGTGAGTCCAGTCAAGGTTGACGTGGTGGGACCGAGAGACGCTTATGATGACTTGAATCCCGACGAGCGGTACATTTTCATCATTGGTAAGAACCCCAAAAAAAACATATTAACGCACAAAAAATGAGCCGCTGACGCGTCTCAATTCTTTGTGCTTGAAGTCCCCAACTACACCAACACGGCGCTCATTTGGGCCTTTGGGTTACATGGAAACGCCTGGTTCAACGGTAATCGCCTCTGTTTCCTCCTCCCAGCCATCTTTTTCAACATTCCAGGCGTCCGAGAGATTTTGTGCTTCATTGGTGCTGTCAGTGATCGCCATAACATTGAATCAACAGTCATTGAAATGACCCGATTGGGCAAAAATGTCGCCTTTGCACCCAATGGGATGGGAGATGCACTCTACGCAGATGACGATTCGTGTTACCATGCTGGTCGACCTCCCACTCGAATTTTCAAGGTGGCTGTTGAGCGTGGCTATCATGTGGTGCCCGTGCTATGCACGGGCGAGAACGATAGGAGGTTTTTGTTTGTTACAAGGTAAGACGAACACGCGCCTCTCCGAGGCGCGTGAGAGAGGATTACCTTGTATTTTTTTTTCATCCTTTCTTATCTCTTTTTTAGTGAACGGATCAAACAGCTCCAGTCGTGGTTCCTTTCCAAGATTGGGTATCCTTTTCCACTGATCTTCTTTCCCGATTTGCGCAACCAATTCTCAGACAGACGCATCCATGTTCAAGTTGGGTTGCCATTGGTTGCTGATAAAAATCTGGCACCTGATGCGGCTGCCGAAGTGCTCCAGAGGGATTTTATAAAGTCGCTACAGACGCTCAGCAACAATGGAGTGGACAAAATGATAATTTTTAAAGAATAATGAACTTGAGGGGTAATTTGGATGTTGCCTTTAAGGCAGCATCCGGCTCCACAAAACTTGAGTACTTTAGTGTCAAAGACTTTATGCACGCTTGTGATTTGATCAAGAACATTCTCAAGAACAATGGACCAGACGCTGAGCGGTTGCGGGAGGTTTTGAGAGCCTGCCCATTGCGCGATGGCACCTATGGAAGTGTCTTGGGAGATGCGGGTGACGACACACTGGACTTGAGCAGACTTCACCCAGAGTCTGTGAGCCAGCTGGCACTCTACGTTCAACTTCGATACCTGGAGAGCGTTCAGTGGGATCGAGCCAATCAAAATTCACTCATTCAACAAAAGGACAACCAGTTGCGCATTTCTCAGGACAAGCTTCAGGCCAACTCGCAGCGCATTCAGGAGCTGGAAAGGGAGGTTGAGCGACTGAAGAGAGACCGTGAACGCTTGACGACTGCCGTGCAGAATGAAGACGATGTTGAACGACGCGTGAAAAGCAGAATCAACGCGGCGCGTGTGGAGTTTAACGAGGAGTACCGCCGAATCAAGCAAGCCTTTCCAAACGCTGAAAGGGCCATTGGCGAATGTCAAGACATTGAGAGGAAGGTTTTTAAAAAGTTGCTAAACTAAACTGTCTTTAATCGTTTGGTGTCGTTTTCCATTGCATGTTCCCGGGCGTTTGAAACAACTTGTGTCAAGTCAACAGCAACCTCCAAGTGTTCCTTGAGAATGGAAGCGACTTGGTAAAGGGGATCTGGTGTTTCCAAAAAGGCTTGAATGCGCGCATTTTCTGATGGATGAAAAACCCGTATCACGTTACGACACGGTAGCACAGTCATGTAGACAGTGTCTACATGTTTCCAGTTACATTTACAATCATCATGATCAATGTCAAACTCGTCAATGTAGTTCCCATCGTCATCAATGCAAGGACACTGTTGGCGGAATAACACGTCACAATGTGTATGAAGCCACGCGTTGTTTTGGATGTCGTCCTTGATGATGACATCTGACGTGTGCAACGCCACATATTCTACACGATTTGGACTAAACCCTTCTGCGCGACTCCAAGGAGAAATCTGACGACATTGCCAACCTCTTACTCCTTCCTCTCTGAAAATCTCACCAAGCACACGAACCCTCATTTTAATTTCTTTGGTTTACTACATTCCACTCACGTCCACGTGAAACACCAGCTGATATCCATGGTAGTGGTCCGTGACGCTCTCTCGGCGATACTCCACCTTCCAGACGCGATTCAAGCGTCCCTTAATGTCAGCAAGCAAACTCTTGGAGAGTCCCTCGGACGCTTGGTGGGCTGCCAAATACTCGTACACGTCTGCCGAAACCTTGGGTTGTGTTCGTCCCAGGCTTTGAACGCCTTGAACCAGGGCATCCAAGTGTCTGTTGCGAATGTGCGATTCATCCTTGGTGAGAACCAGCGGGAGTGGGGGGATACAAAAGGTGTTGGCTTCCATCATGAGGAGTTGGACAGTCTCAGGGACCTCTGGCATGGGTCGCAATCCAACATTAGAGCGAGCATTGACAATGTCCGTGTAAAGCGCTCCGCGCGTGTGACCCTTGTTGGCATCAGTGTACCAAAAGCCACCCGTACCTCTGGATGCACCCCGATCCGTATGGTATGTGGTCCAACCTTGCATCATACCCAAGAAAAAGGGAGATTCATCACCATGGGGTATCTCCATGTCGCTCTTGAGTTGTCGAATGGTCACTGAGTTTTGCAGCAAGTAGCTCCTGGCCTTTGGGCGAAGCGTCTTGTCAATAAACCCATAAGGCTTTAAGCGACCAGTTCCCTCGCCAATCATCACTTCCAACTTGCTCTCAATTTGTTTGGGCCATGGAAGGGTCGGTGAGAGTTGCTTTCCGTCCTCAGTAATTTCCATTTGTTGTTTGGCGTAGTGCACGGGAAGAGCAATAACGGCCATGTGCGCTCCCTTGGGTGCATCACTTGCATCATCTGCCTTGGCGCCATGAACGACACACAACGACATGCCCAACATGTATTGATCCAACAACATGTCCATATCCACCAAAACGTTCCTGACATGCCCTTCAAGTTCCGTGGACGCTGCCGGCGAACCCACGTACTTTTTGAGCGCTCGACGGACCTTTGTGATGCCCTTGGCGAGATCCTCGCAGTCGCCGCCCAGCAGCGCAAGACACTCGCCAAAGTTCTCGTAGCCGACCTTGAGTGTTTCGCGTTTGGCCCGAGCGTCTTCCCGACGCTGGCGGCGATCAACCATGTCGCCGACGTAAGGGAGCGTCCAAATGGGGTAGTCGCAGAGAAGGATGGCAAAACTAAAGGGAAAAGAGGTTTGTTAGTAATCATTAGACGACTTGACCGCCACTTGTCGGCCCCTCAAGGGGCCGACAAGCGGGGGAATCAAGTATTTTACCTAGCTTGCTCATTCCTGTCCATGTGAAAGTAATCGCCGACGTGCCTATTTTCGCGCTCAAACACGCGTGTGAGCGCATTGTCCCAAAATTTGCCATTGGAGCGCGGAATTTCCCCAAAGGCGTACCCTAAGGCTGGAACGGGTGTGCCCGGCAACTGGGTGCCCTCCTCTGAAATGTTGAGAAAACACCTGACATTGTCAGTGCCTGGGATGGTGTTTCCCATGCTCATCTCGACATTGTAAGTGTGCTGAAGAATGTCATTGAGATGTTGACCAACCAATGAAGCGTTAATGTGCATGCTGTTCATGCTGACCAGCGCTCCCAGAAGTGGCTTTTTCTCCACTGTTACACGGAGTGTGGCCTTGCTGTAACGATCCTCAGTCGTTCTAAGCTCTAAAGGTGTCTCCTTGACCCACGGAAGAGGTTTCCCAAGCACTTCAGAGAGCATAATGTGCGTTGTACCAATGTCCACACGTACTGGAACCTTTGCCACGGGATCATTGTGGTGTATGGCCGTGCCAGCAAACACAATGGCAGCCGTGGCAGGGATTTTACCTTGCGCCTGCTTGGGCAACTTGCCACGCAAGGTGACAATCTTGGGACCTGGATGCTCAAGCGAAATTTCCACTGGGTCCCTGATAAAGTGTCCCGTGAGGAAAATGTGCTGATGCATGCTCCATTCCTGATCAGAGGGAGCCAGGTTCTTCTTGATGCACTCGACGCGTAGCGTCAACTCCACATCGTGATGTCCAATCATATTTTTTTTTGTGTTTTATTTATAAAAAGAGTTTATACAGGAAGCACTTCAAAGTATGGTCGGCCTTCTTCGGGTGTAAGGAAAACCACATCATGACCAACTAATTTGTGCCAGCAAGATTCACACGCACACCAATTAATCAAACTGTTGTTAGGATTAGGTATGGTATATTCAATGCAGTCGACAGTTTTAAACCCACAATGACAGTTTGTTGGAGTTTTAAACATTACACGAAACCGTACCGCTAACCAGCCACCGGCTATGAAATAAATCCAGTCATCGCGCACACCTGTTGATTTCATTTATTTTTACCCAATGTAAGGAGGTACTTGAAAGTATGGTCGGCCTTCTTCAGGTGTTAGAAAAACCACATTGGTACTGGTCAATTTGTGCCAGCAAGATTCACACACCCTTGCATTACAATAACCGTAATTTGGCTGCATTGCAGTGACGCTGTACTCAATGGTACCAAACGGTCTTCCAACACATGAACAAAGAAACAAGTTTGTAGGCCGCATACGAAAACGTATTACACAATCACCAGATGTAATGTAAATCCACCCATCACCCATGTTTTTTTTTGATTCTTCAGTCGTCAAAGTACGCTCGGCCTTCTTCCGGTGTGAGAAAGACCACATCAGAAAGACAAAGAGCTTTTTGCCAGCAAGACTCACACATGGTACCGTGGTAACTGCGTAAGTCATCGCGCGCCGTAAATTCAATCTTGACTACACATTCCGAGGTACATGAACAGAAAAAATTCCTTTTACTTTTCACGCGAAATTGTATCAAACACAAGCGGGTTCGAGCATAAATCCAGTTGTCTTCCATAACCGCAGCCCTCTTGTTTATTTTTTATTAATGTCACTCAGGACGCCTTTCAAAGTATGGTCGACCTTCTTCGGGTGTAATAAACCACACTCCGTTTGCTGCTTCCAGTGCATTTTTAAAACAATCTGTGCAACACTTGCGGAGCGATCCAACAAAGTCCAAAAGTACATACGTGAATAAAACATAATCGACAGTTTGCGCGGTACAATAGCAAGTGAGAGGACATTTATTGTCAAAGCGGAACTTCATTACAAAGTCACCAGCCTTAATGTAGATCCACTTGTCTTCCATACCCCTTGGTTCCATTTTGTTTATTTTATTCTACATTTGTAATCTCAATACGATACGGTTCACATGCCAAAGCCTTGCTGACAAGTGCCAAAACTTGTTCGGGTGGCGTCTTTTCATTTCACTTTTTATTCTTCTCCTGGTGCCAAAAAAATTAAAAACGGATGAATCCATTTTAACCAACACTCTTCACACCAGACGCTGTCGTTCAAATTCACTGTTGTGTGACATCTGAAACATGCTCGCTTTCCACACATACAATAACGTGTCAACGTTTCATCTATGCGTATGATCAAAACAAACTGGAAATATCCAACACGAAGCCCTTCACTTTGCATACCCCTTGACTCCAACAATTTCGTCTGGAATCAGGTATACGTGGACACGAATTTCTTGCCAGCAAGATTCACACCAAACGCTACTCACCCTGTCCCAAATCTCTTCAATGACACAAGCTTGTCTCCCACATGAGACACACCTGTGCACTGTCGGTGAAATTCTAAATCTTGTCACTATGCTTCCGATAAGCACATAAATCCACCCCTCAGAGCTCATTTTTATTCAACTTCTTCTGGTGTCACTGGGACAAGCTCCTTTTTAATCATGTAATATTGCATACAAGCTTCACAAAAGTGCCACGCATCATGATCTGTTATAACATGAATACACGCAGGCTTTGAGCACATTGGAGAGCACTTGGATGTTATGAGAATGCTCAAACTCAACCACCATATCCTCCCTGATGAGTTTGTCATACAAAACCAACCATCATTTGCTCTATTTTCCATGAAACTCTTCCGGGGTCACTGGTACAAGCCCTCTGAGCAATATCAAATCTTGGACGCACTCTTCACAATACCACCAGAGAATATGATTTTCCAAAATGCTCATGCATGCTAACCGGTTACATAACATTCCTGAGCAATGTCCATGTAGCCTGACGAGATAATCGGCATGGTATACTGACAGTCGTGATCCAGATTGATCCATGAAATGTACATGCGGACCCTTGCTCATTTTTCTTCATTGTATTCATCCGGAGTCACTGGGACTATTTTCCAGCCTAATATCATCTCCTGGGTGCACTCTTCACAAAACCAGCCAAAAAACACGTTATTCCTCCATATCGAAGAAGTTGCGGGCCGAACACAAAACGGACCTGCACAGGTTCCACGAACCCAAAAGCACCGAACGTAGACTCTAGTCTTTTCCGTAAAGTAAACATACGCGTGCTCTTTCAGGCGCCAACCCAGCCCCTCGCTTAACAAATTCATTAGTTTTTTTGAAAAAAAAAGACTAAAATAAGAATGAGTGTTCCAACATCCTTTTCAGTGTTTCGGAAATTGGTTGAAGAGTCCAACTGGTTGGTCAACTGTGGTCCGGTTGACAAGCAAATTACATTTGAATTCCCATCGGATACCTACAAGGGTATAGCAGTCATTGTGGATGGCCCAGCGAGTGATCACAAACGTGACGAAGTGCATTTCATGCTTTCACCATTCCAAGTACAGGCAAGCTTGGTGGCTCTTGGAAATGTACAGCGTTATTTTGACGCTCAGTACCCCGTTGCGCTGTGGGACCGTGAAGGGTGGAACGCACGCCTTAAACGCGACAAGAAGGATGGCAAATGGGTTGTGCATGTCCGAGTGAAATTGGCAAGAGTCGACGTGGAGTGAATAAAGAAAAACACAATGGAGGGCTCGTGTGATTTTTTCAGTCTCTTCCAAGTGCCCGATGTGGTCATCTTGTTGTTGACGAGATATCTGGATGGCCCTTCAGCGTGTGCACTAACTCAAACATGTTTACGCTTTCACTTGTTTGTCAAGAGCCGTTATCAGCTACACATTTCACTCCGAACTGCTCCTAAGGACTATGGGTGGTACATTCGAAGACGTCTTGAGAGCGCGCGTGTTTGCAAGTATTGTTTACGAATTGACAAGTGTCATGGAACATGTCACGCCAGTCCGCGGAAAACCTATTGTGACTCGTGCGGCACCCGGGGAACAAGGCTTGAACTACAGCCGTGGAAAATACACGCTTTTCCACCCAACACGACGTGCTCCAAGTGTCAAAAACCACTCGAAACCTTTAAGGATTATTTCATGGCAAAAGGATGTCTCAAGTGTCGTGTTACATGCTGCTATTGCCTCGGGCGGCCTGTAAAGTGTAAAAATGGGATCATGTATTTAGGAAGGGAGCAGGAGACAACTACAACGACGCCGGTAACCTTTTGGCAATCATTATGTATGTCATTTTCTTGCTCTCGAAATGATGACGACGATGAATATGAGACTACCATCATCTACGACAATAAGTACATTATCAGGGGGCCATTTTCATGGACGCGCATAAGACCCAGTAACAAGAAAAGATAAAAAAAAAACTCTGCTATTATTCTATTCTTCTCCATTTTGTCGTCCACCTCGGTTCAACTTCCTCCCATGTGACTAATAAAAACTCCCCAATCAATCGAATCGTGTCCCGGTGCACTTTGAGACGCTTGGCGCACTTTATCCAGGCGACACAGAGTCGTTGAGATTGCGGCAACATGTTAACATACAACCGGGCCTTATCCAGGCAACCTTTGTACTCATCAGGGAGAAGCGTGGCCTTTGCATGTTCGGGGTTTAGCACAAAGTGTACAGAGTCAAAACCTGGTAGAAACACATCCGGTCCACCGACAACCTGACACCCCTTGTCATACGGCCGGCCATTAAATGTTAGCGTCAAACCCTGCCTTTTGAGTTCATCAATCGCTTTATCCCACTTTCCATAGTAATCTGGGTCACTAAGAATAAAATGACAACGTGACACTTGTGCCCACGTAGGGGGTATCACCAAGCGAAATTGATAGATGACACCCTCTTGCATTTCTTAAAAAACTTTAAGAGTTTAGAGGGGGGATGGACATGGATGACAAGGACAAGGAAGAGAGACAATTGGAGGACATTTGCGGACATCTTCAGTGTGCCTACCCATCTTCAATGTCACTCTCAGAAATTGCAGTTGCCGCCGAGTTGCACGAAAGCCGTGTTCGTTATCTCTTGGAGATTGCCTGTGATGAGCAGGGGGACAATGCTACTGTCCATGACGATGGTGTTGGACATTATCGTTACTTGCCCTATGGATTCTATGATGGCCGTCCAGAGCCATTGACGCCCAAGGAGCGACAGGACGAGGAATGTCGCATCCCCTACATGCTAGCTGATGAACTGCGCTCCCTGTTGGAGTCTCACTATGAGGCACCAGAGGAGGTCATGGCGACTGCTAAGCGCTTGGTAGAATTGCTAGAGAGGGATGACTCTGGTCTGAAACGGCGCAAGATGGACAATGAAGATTATTAAACTTTTATTACATCGCTTACAATGCGCTTGGTCAAGCCCGTCAGGATGCTAACACACATTGCCTGCACGTAAATGGTTCCCACGGGAGTTCTAGTAAAGGTCACACTGAGTTGTTCATACATGCTTGAACCATGATACACTGACAGCGCATTGCACCACTTTTGAATCTTGGGTGGAACCACGAGCGGTGTGTAAGATGTGTCATCAAACATGTAAAGTGATCGCTCGTCATTTTCCAGACTGGGATTGTCCACCTTGAATCCCAAATTGGGCACCACATTCACCATTCGAGTCGTCCAGACACCACCACTACTCTTTTGAAAGAGCATTGTCATCATGTCCATGCACAAGGTTGACCAAGCACATCTAAAAGCGCACGCCTCTTGTGCGTTCATCATTTTATTAAACTCTTGACCATTGGTTCTAGCTCTGGGCAGAGTGCCTGGTAGCGTTCAGGCAGCGTTTCGGGGGACGCGTAGTGATGCGCAATGAGACCTGCCAGGTATGCCCGGGGATTCTTGACGACACCGGGCGCCACCATGCTATTATACAAGCGACTTTGAGCATTGTCCCGGCAAATGTCCAGCACATCCTTTGACAGCAGATGAAACTCAACCAAACGCTGCAAGTCCTCTCGAGTGTGTGCAAACTTGAGGGCGTTCACATGGGAAGCAGACTGGTCCCGATGCAAGTCCGTCACCGTGGACCCAAGCGCCACTTGTAAACACTGGTTGACTGTAAAGTCGTAATGCCAGAGATGCTTGGGCAACTTGCTTTCGACACAGTAGCGAACCAACAGTGGTTCCAGTTGATCCAACAGCACACTCTTAGATGTCACCTCAACAGCGTTGGCAATTGGCACGGGTTGCAGACGGTCCACGACGGTTGGAATGACAACTTTTGTCTCAATGACCGTGTCAGCACCACCATCAGTCGTCGTCAAAACCACTCTACCATCTCTAAAAAATGGAAAATGCACGTCATGTTGCCACAAGTCTGCGATAACTTCCCGCGTCGGTTGCGCATCCTCCCCCAGTCCCCTCAACGTTGTGTAAAGTTCATTTCCAATTGTCACATGTCCACCGGCCATGTCCAGAACTTGATCGCGAAAGTTTGTCACGTGTTGTGCGTGAAACGCCCGCAACACCCTCTGGGGCGTGCCGGAAATACTTGAAACGCGCTCAAAGTGTTGAAGACAAGAACTAAGAGCACAAAAGAGTCCATGACACGGTTTAGTGTCATGGACTTTTTGTGCGTAAAACGAGTGTCTCACCTGTTCGAGTTAACTTGGGCGTTCTCAAAGACGTAGCGATAAAACTGCGGATCAATGTGAGCGCCCCGCAAGAGCTCCAATCCATACACCCGATTGGGGTCAATGCAACTGCACACGTAGCGGGCCGTCTCGTCATCCGAAATTTGGCTGGCCAACATGAGTTTGAGGCACTTTTCGGCATCCTCAAATGTCATTTCCCGAATACTTTGTTCATCTTCAACATCACTCAAGTGTGTCTGGATGAAATGAAGAAGCTCCTTGGATACTAAAGCTTCTGCCATTTTTTTTTTCTTAAAAAGACTAGACTTTTTTTAATCTTATACTCTCAACACAACATTTTATTAACTAGTCTATTTACCCACACTCGCTGGAGTATCCTTTGAACGTCTTCATTAAAGTACTCAGCAACCCACGCGTACTCCAAGGGGGGCTCCCGACGAATACCCTTCAAGTATCCCAAAAACTCATCAAGGCCCGGGTAGTCTGAAGCCAGAAACCAACAAGGCTTGTTTCCGTCTTGAAAGTGGTAAATGACATCCCCAGCCTCTGGAAGGTTCTTCTTCTCGTCCGTGAATGTTGTCAGCAACCCAGTGCGACCAATGTTAATGTACTCATACAAGGGTTCACAGCGTCCCTTGTGGCCAAAGTACAAATCGTGGGACGCCGTGAAGCCAAAGTACTCTCCCTTGGCAATGTCCTTGCATCTTCGGTACTTGACACGGTCCCTTGTCATTTTCAGCAACTCTGAAAAGTGCTGACAAAGCGTCTGAATGTACGGCGGAACGTCCCCCTCTTCACTCATCATTATTTAAAAAAAAACAGGAAATGAGTGTCACGTCCACAGTTGCTCGCGATTTAGCCAAGGCAATTGTGCGTGAGTCCCTGATACAACAACGGAACATGATAGACGACCTTGAGCGGATGATAAAGAGTCATAGAAACGTAATAAAGGCCCAAAGAGACGAGGCTGCTACGAATCTATACAATGCACGCCTGTTTGGGTTAAAGATGGAAGTGCTCTACACGTGTGTGGGATTGTTGCTCTGGTTTCCACTTGTCCCACTTTTCCTCGGACTCATTGTTCGGGCATACTTGATAATTGATTCACCAAAAGAAGCGGCTAACATTTTCAATTATTGTTTGGGGCCCTATCCAAACAATTCGTTCATTATGCAGTACATGTGGACTTTTTATTCGTTTATTCCATTTCATTGCCCTAAATAAAGAGTGATCTACTTTACAAGCGATCTCAAAGTCGTGTGGGAAATTCTTCCGTGAATTTTCAACCCTTGAAGTTGTTGAGCTCGACTGGGCTTCGTGTCCTCCTCAGCGTCTTCTTCTTGTTCAGTCGACTGTTGTTGTTGTTGTTGTTGTCCCTCTAAAAAGGGCAGGTAACCCCGTTGTCCCCTCAAGTATTCAGTGGGAACGTAAATGAGACCAAAGATGGCCAAAGCACACATGATCCAGTGGAAGACTAAGAGCACAAAGGGTTGAAGAGGCACACGTTAGTGTGCCTTTTCAATCTTTGTGCGGGAATGGACGGGAGAAAAAAAAGGACACTTACCTAACTGAAAGGCGCGGGGTGGGTTGATTGACAGTCCATCGGTAATGGGTGGGTTGTAAGGAGCCGTGTTGAAACACACTTGATTCCACGCGGGAAATGGGCCACACTTGCCGCATATTCGGAGGTCACTCGCCGCGTTCCCCACGGATTCGCACGTGTTTGCGTTGCTTGCCTGTATTGACAAGAAAACAGCCGTGGCAAACATCCAGGCGACAACCAACAAACTCCAAATGACAAAGCAAACGTAGGGAGCACTAATGTACCAGTAGATTAGCATCAAAAACCCCACAACCAAAAGTGGAACAAAACAAACGCCGTACATGGACTGGATGACAAAGTTCCAGTCCCAAATTTGGGAAACCAGCACCCCCGGTGCGTTGCAGTTGGCATTGTACGTTTGCTGGTAGGGAATGGCGTGCGCATAAAAGTAAAAGCCAATCAAAATGGCTGCCATGAAGCACAAGTAAATGACCATGACTGTTCGAGACCTATTCCATCGCTCCTGAACCAACTGTGGGTCATCCGATGACATTTTTTTTTTCGTTTCGTGTAAAAAATAAAGTTTGCACGTATTATATAAACACACTTTTATTCATGTTAAGGGCCGCTCAAGATTCCTTTTACACACACGTAATCCCTTACCTACTTTGGGACGATTTTTTTCACTTTTCAAACAAGAATAGAGCTGTACTGCGTTTGGTGGACAAACGCGCATGTACAGCAGTGTCGCGCTGGGTGTTACCAAGTGACAGGCTTGTTGCACTGGTTACCCGATTTTACGTATCGCAAGATGATCCATTCTTTAAATGGCAGCACACGACAGCGCTTCAGATTGTCACGGAGATGATTCTGTTTTCACCAAAAATGTGGGTAATTTGCGTTCCTCGCCGGCACGGATTAACTACGTTTTTGATTCAGTTTGCGCGAATGATTCGAATCCCCACGCAACTGGTTGTGACCGACTTTAGAGCAGCGGAGCAAATTGGAAAAGTTTCCCCAAATTGTAGGGTTCGGGTGTGGTGGTACGATGCAATGGAGTTATTTGATGGTGTTGTACTTGACGACGATTGTGCGAGATTAAATCTTCATCCCAAAACGACACAAATTAAGGTAACGACTGAGAACGTTGACAGGGATTTCGTGCCGTTTCCGTGTATCAAAGTTATAAAAATAAATGTCCATTGAGTTGCTGTTGGGTCCCATGTTTGGTGGCAAGACCACTGAATTGTTTAGAATAAAAGAGCGTGTTGAATACGCCAAGAAGGAAACGATATTATACAAGTATGACAAGGATACCCGCTACACGACACGACACATGGCCATGACACACAGTCGTGATGGGCGCGAAGCCATTCCCTTGGCAACCTTTGACGGGTTTGAACCAAACTATGGACCAGACGTGGTCATTTTCATTGACGAGGGTCAGTTTTACGGGGAGAGCGTGCCTGACTTTGCCGACCGCATGGCCAAGCGCGGCAATCGCGTCATCATCTCCGCGCTCTCATCGGACTTTCGCAGACATCCCTGGCCTGCCGTCAGTCGCCTGTTGGCTCTTGCAACATCCGTTGACTGGCTGACGGCCGTTTGCTACAATTGCAAGTGTGAAGGTGCGTCCTTTACCAAGCGCATTGCAAGCGACCAAGACACGCTGGAGGTGATTGGAGGCGCCGACAAGTATCAGGCGTCGTGTCTCAAGTGCTTTGCAAAATGAAAAAGAAGCATATGTTTTAATCCGCAAGGATTAAAACATGTGCGAACAATTAGAAATGCACACTTTTACTGCTTTTGTATTTTTTTTGTATTCCCCGCGTATGTTTTAATCCTTACGGATTTAAAACATATGCTTCTTTTTTAATTTATTGTCGTCTTTCGTCGTCGCCTTTGCACCTCTTCCTGGGCGCTTCGTAACAAAGGCTGAACCGCTTGGGGAGCCATTTCCAAGTAGGGGATAAAGACAAAAAATTGTCCATTTTCTCGAATCGTTTGGGAGCGCTTCTTAAAGCTTGCAATGACGGCAATGCCAGTTCCAGTCACTGAAAAGGTGTTATTGCTTGTGACACCCGTCCATGAGTCAGCCAGTTGGGGTGACCACGAGAGAGAGTTGGTGCCCTGTCCAGCTGCCACCCACTGACCCAAGTCGGGACTAAAGAGAACCGCCCGAACAGCCGTGGTAATATTGGGTTGTGGACTGACAGCCGTTGAAGTGAGACCATCTGTGCTGGAAACCATGGTTGTTCCACCCTGACCCCCTCCAATAACATAAAGACCATTTCCATATTCACAAGACAATGCTTGACCCCCCGACGTAAAGGGAGAACTCGCCCAGTTTGTAAAGGGTCCACTGGCAGTGGCTGCACTGGCAATGTTATTTCCACCATTCCCCGTCAACAACCATGATCTTGCAATGGCTCCGCTGCTCGAACAAACACCGTTGCAATTGTTACCGCCAAAAAACTGTCCCAGTCCTGTCCACGTGGTGGAAGGTGTTGACGCGCTACTGGCGACATTATTGGACGCTGAAGAGTTTCCACAGACCACCCAGCGATTTTCAGACGTTGAGTAAGCAGCTCCCAAGACTGTTGTAATTCCCAGGGATGTGATGGCACTTCCGACACCCGTCCAAGTGCTTCCATCAGAGGAGTACCACAAGAGATTTCCTCCAGCCCCTCCCAGGACAAAGAGTTGCTGTTGAACGCTCCAGCGAACCACGTAACCCGTGGTGAGCCCTGGGACAGATACAGTTGTCCAAGCAATGCCATTGGTGCTGACCACTGTCGAGGAACCCGTGGCCACCCAGAGGTTGAGAAACTGTGAATAGGCTACCGAGTTGGCAGTTGTTAAAATACCGCTTCCCAGTCCAGTCCATGTGCGACCATCAAAGGAATAAGCAAGGGTGTTTGCTCCACTTCCCGTTGCCACCCAGTAGACATTGTAAAGCGTTCCAACGGCTCCAGTCGCTCCCGTCAGAGACCCACCGGATGCGCCCGTTGACCCGGTGAATCCTGACGCTCCCGTTGCTCCCGTCGAACCAATGGGTCCAGTTCGACCAGTTCCTCCAGACACTCCAGTGCTTCCCGTAGAACCAGTCGCTCCAGTCGCGCCCACGGCGCCAGTGCCACCAGTTGTTCCCGAAGTACCTGACGCTCCCGTGGCACCAGTCAGAGCTCCACCAGTGGCTCCAGTTGAACCAGTAATGCCAATGCCTCCAGTTGTTCCAGACGCACCAGTTGCTCCCGACATTCCCGAAGGACCCTGAAGAGATGTCTGAAACACCCAAGAACCACCCGTGCACAAGTAGACACCGTTATTGTCGTCTTTGCACAGTGTTATCCACCCGTCACTTGTCCCGTTACATGAACTACCAGGGGGCGGCTGACCACCACAAACACCAATGAAAAAACTTCCTCCTCCTCCTGTTCCTCCTCCTCCTCCTGAACCTGCTCCAGTGGCTCCAGTGGCCCCCGTGGGCGCTGAGGCGGCTGCTGAAGCGTACTTTTGGTCTGCGTACGTTTGGACGGCACTCACTTGAGATGCCGTAAACCCAAAGGACCCAGCAAAGAGTCCCACACTGATAATGCCCAAGATGGAAGCGGCCACCATGGCTGTCGAGGACGCTGAGCTTGTAGCTCTCTTGTACATTTTATTTTCTATTGTTTCTTTCATCCGTCTTCTGTATGTATGTGTATCATTTTAAATTCATCTACTTACTTATTTCAAACATTTGTTTAAAACAAGGCGAAATGACACCGGCGTCTGTGGCAGTCTTTGTAGTATGCGCCACATTGCTGGTGGTGGCCCCCTTTGGATACATGTATTCATCTCTCGCTTTTCAATCCGTTCAGAGTGACATTGACAATAAGGCAGCACACATGATGGGGCCAACGGGAGGTCAGGGTGGTTCCCCTGGTTCACCTGGACCTCCGTTTAATGCATCTTCGTGTTCCGGGGGCCCACCTGATCCCCAGGGTTGTTCAAATGCGACTCAAGGGTCCAGCTATCTGTGCACAGACACTAACATTTTTTACACGTGTTCTGCCAATGACACGTGGGTTTTGGCAGTGGACGTGGCAACCAACTCGGGTCCCACGGGTCACATGGGTGGATTGGGGGCGTCTGGAGCGACTGGTTCAACGGGTCCCACGGGTCGTTCTGGCGCTTCAGGTGTCAGTGGGAGTACAGGAGCGTTGGGAACGTCTGGCAGCGCAACTGGTGCAACTGGTTCAATTGGTTCAACGGGTGCCACAGGTCGTTCGGGCGCGTCTGGAGCGTCTGTTACTGGTGCCCCAGGAGCGACGGGCATGTCGGGTGGAACAGGCTCGCACGGTGCAACAGGTGCCACGGGTGTCACTGGTACAACGGGAATGACTGGACCAACGGGCACAACGCCCAACAACATTCACCCAGCCAAATTGGTAACAGTTGGCTGGAGCGAGGACTTGGGTCCCAAATGTCCCACCATTGTCACCACGAGTGACTTTGTGACCTTTACCGCCATCCTTTCACCCCTCATTTACTGTGGTACGGATTTAAATGGGTTTCTCATTTACGGCATGTCTGGGTTAGCGTACAACCCACTGTCCAACATGTGGCTGGCGACCATGACACACCAAATTAATCTAATTTCAGTGGGTAGTGTGACACTTTACAGTTATGATGGATATGTCTGGTACTACAATGTTGAAAACGCCTATAATATGACGCGCCTTTTGTTTGCGTCGTGGGATTCAGGGTTTTTTGTGACTGGCGGAACAACCACTGGGGGTGCAACGGCACTGTGGAAGTCGTACGATGGCATTGTGTACACTGACATTACTGCCAACTTGGCGTCACTCGGTCTAGGCGTCATTACGTATGCAGCCTTTTCAAATAATGAGGGGCGCTGGGTTGCTGTCAGCACCAGCTCGGTAATTGCCTATTCAAACACTGGAGTGCTCGACGGCAGCACAATTTGGAGTGCTGCGACCACCTCCGGAACACCACCAACGTCGCTAAATGGTGTGTGTTATTCGCTACAACAAGCAGTGTGGATGGTGGTCGGTACAGACTACATTGCAACGTCTGCCACGTCCGCTGCTGGTCCCTTTGTCACCTTTCCAGCGTCCAACATTTCCACCACTACCGCGTTTGAGTGTGCGGCTGGCGCCGGGTACTTTATGATTCCCACGTGGAACACTGGGTCCAACACGTATTATTTGTCTCGTGCATCCCCCACAGCGGTCATTGACACACCGCTAACAAATCCGTACTTTTTGCGTGCCGCTGCTTACAGTGAGGATTTGCGCATCTGGAGTGTGGTGGGTCCCATTGGAATTGCCCTAAACTCTGGACTAGTAAGCTATCTGTCTTTGAACCAAACGGGAACTACTTGGCGAACCACATTTGGCCCAGGACTTGGGGTGCGAACAGCCTTTGCCGTGAGCGCAAAATAGTAAAACGAAAAAAAAAAATGTTTTCATTTTGAATCAGCACTGTACATTAAACCCAAGAGCGTTACTCTCCAGCGTGTCCGTCGACATGGCTGGCAAATACGTAAAAATGTGCTCATTGTATTCCACAGTGCCAAAGCCGAGACAACCAGGATACAGAACACCCACTTGGGACCCTGAGAGAACGTGTGTGGTCGGATTGGTTTTGACTGGCATGGCCAGCTGAATGCCCCCACCATTACTGGAACCCCCGGCGATGCGATTCATGTAGCCGTTAATCTGCGTCATGGACAAGACACCCGACGCGGTCCATGCCACTTGCAGGCAATACGTGCGCGTCTTGCTCAACACTGTTGTGAGTGTGTAAGCGTGCGTTGTGGCGTTTGGCGACGTCACTAAAAAGAAGAAAAGAGAGTTAACGGGTCTTTCGACTTGATCTCGGGCCATTTGGCCCGAGACTCAAGTCTCACCTAGCTCAATCATGGGCCCGTTGCAGAGCCTCGAGTTTGGATTGGGAAGCCCATCGTACAACATGACGGACCCATCAATGACCACGGCTGTTGACGCCTGAAAGACCAAGAAAAGAAACAATAGTAGTGACATTTAGAAATATTTACTTTTAACCCTACAAATATAGAAGACCTCCCTTAAAACTTACAAGAGATAAAAAAAAATGAGACAGTCTCGGGATGTTGTTGTTGTTAGGAGCAACAACAAGGACATGTGTGCTCGCATTTTCTTGTACACGCTCTTTTTGACCATTTTGGGACTCATTGTTTGGAACATTTTGCTCTCACTGAGACAGCCGTCTGGGGTTACCCCTCCTCTTCCGCCCAGGGTTAATTTGACACTTCAGGGACCTTGTGACCCGCTTCCACCTTCTTCCCAGTGCACAATCGACACCTATGGGTACTACTGGAACTGTTTGGGGCCCAATCGAACCATTTTTCAGTGCTTTTTGAGCAACTTGTCGTGGGTTTACGTTGAAAATGGCCCAACGGATGGTTCTTCAGGGCCCTCGGGAGCGACTGGCGGAACTGGCTCGATTGGAGGAACGGGTCCAAGTGGTACATCTGGGTCCACTGGAGCGACTGGAGCAAGTGGTGCAGCTCCCCCGACACCCCTTAATTTGACATGTCCCCCTGACTATGTGGGAAACATTGAAGATACAACCATTTACACCAATTACACCATCTCCAGTGCTGGTTGTGGGGGCGTCAATGTCACTTTGTACAACAATGTGACATTTACAAGTTTTTCCAAGCGCTCGAGGGTCAAGAGAAGCAGAAAAACGGACCAGAAAGTGGCCCGAGCGATTTTTATCGGTGGTCAAGCACAAAATGTGACACAACCCCAGACTCCTACAATTATTACAAACACGTCAGCATTGTATAATGTCTACAATGTCATTGTCAGTGATCCAATTCTTGGGCGTTATTTTAACGTGCCAAGTGATGCTTTTATCATCACAAACACCCCTCCATCGGCTCAGTTTGACTTTAGTCCCGGTATTGAGGTGTCAGCCAAAGAGTATTTGGTTTCGTCAGCCGGAACCAAAAACTATCATGTGTTTGTCATGGACAGCCTCTTGTTGGTTGTCATTATTAACATTCAAGTTCCAGGATTCCCCGGAATTTTTCCATATTCGGCAGTTTTCCCACCAAGTTGCTACGATACAATTTTGACATATGCAGTCACCAAAGTATTGTATGATTCTGAAGCACAAAAGTTTGTCATTGCCACCATGTATAATGGGAATTTATGCGTGGCTCTGAGTCAAACGAGCGACCCCAACGGCGCCTGGTACAGTTACCGCTTTGTTGACGCGATTAATTTTCAGTTTACACACGGGTTTGATATGCAAGTGTGGGGAGATGTTTACACATCGTGCTGGAACAACAACAATGACCAATATTGTGTCATATTTGACCGAAACGAAATGCTCATTACAGGTCCATTCCCAGCGTATGTGTTAATGCAGAATTTTATTCCCTATGCACCCGGGTTTGGCGCGTCTCCCATTGAACCCCTCGGGCAAACAACGTCCACCCGAGGCGACCTGATATCAACGACGGCTCCGTGTGGTGTCTTTTCAATGCTGGACGAGGGCGCATCGGAACTGCAGGTTGCCCTTTGCAGCAACTTGAACTTTTCTGCACCCATTCCAGTCAATATCACAATTGTGAGTGTCGTCGTGAATGGCGGTTGGGATTCTGGCTACAATTTGCCATGCCAGGTGTACAATGGGGGTTCAGGGTGTATTGAGATTACAATAGGTGGGTTTGTCATTCCTTTATCAAACTATGTCCGCACATCGTACTACAATTACGGCGCGTATGAAAAGTACGCCGTGACGTTTACGACAAATGTGGGAACTCCGGGTGGACCTTCAGTGTTGTGGGCGACACTCAATGTTAGCACCCTGTTGTCATCAAGTACGCTTGACATGCAGACACAAACGCAGGCATTCACATCAAACATTGCGTTAACGTGCCGTGAGACGACTGTTCTTACATTTTTTGGAACACCAAACAACCCGCCCGATGGGGCATTCCTGTACAATACCTTTATGTTAAAAACGGACAGTGGTATGCGCTCTTTACCATACCCTACAACGGCTGGTGGGTTGTACACGGATGCCGGTCGACAAAACTGGGGACTGCCGGACATTTATGTGGGCAATTTGCCCTTTTCACGAGGTTGGACAGCAATGGGAGTCTCCTCCCAAACGTTTACGAGACGTGTCACATCGTTTATCACCTTTCGACCGGCCAACCAAACATCATATGTCATCTGGACAGCACAAGACGCTTGTGGGGCCACATCCGAGTGCATTCAAAATGTCTTTTTGGGAACTGTGACAAATTGTGAAACGACAATTGAGACATGAGGGGTATCACGCGTGAAAACATTGGACAAAAGTTTGCCGAATCCATCAAGTATGGACATGAACAGAAACTGCGGGCCGAGGAAGCAGAGTCCGAGTGTCAGCGAAAGGACAATAACATTCAGACACTTCAAAAAAAAATTCGGGAGCTACAGTCCAAGATTGAAACCCTCGAGAGCGAGTTAGAGGCCAAGGGCGAAGATGAAGTGTTCAACGAGGCGCTGGCAAGCAACAACAAGCTTTTGAAGGAGATGAACTGGAAGTTGACGGAACGCTGTGGAAAGCACCTCAAGGAAATTCAAGCACTGGAAAAGGACAATAACGACCTTCGAGAGGCCTACGAGCATATTAAGGGAAATGTCTACATGTGCAACTACTTGATTCGGCTGCTCAAGATGATTACCGTGGCACGGGGTATCAAGGTGGAGGAGGACCCAGTTTTTATCTTGTCCATGAAGCACTTGACTGAAAAAATGTCCCTGTCTGAGGTGGAGCACTTTGAGAGGGCTTTGAAAAACAATTGAATAAAGCGCATTCTTCTTTATTTTTCAACTCTTTGAGAACTCGCGAGGTGAATGGAATGCACCTCGCACTCACTCAACCATCTCCAAGTTTTCTCAATCCTCGAAAACGGGTCACTGTCGAAAATGGTCAGAACTAATCCAGGGACCCAGATTGGATCTGACCATTTTTAACACCATCTCCCCACCCCCTTGGTCTGGCCATGTCCCCGACATCAGGTCGACCTCAAGGTCGACCTGATGAAACCCCTGGTTGGTGATCATGTAGGTGGTTAAGTTGTTAAAACAGCTCCAAGTTTCCCGAGACCAACCCACTGTGGGTGACATTGACATTGATCTATGGGACATGGGACACTTGAAATTTTCCAGAGGGGTACGGAGTTGGTGTTAAAAATGGTCAGAACCAATCTGGGTACCTGGATTAGATCTGACCATTTTTGACAGTGGCCTCTTTTTGTGTGTTGAGAAAACTTGGAGTTTGTTTAGAGATGGTTGAGTGATTGCGAGGTGCACTCGTTTCACCTCGCGAGTTCGCAACGTGTTGTTTTTTTAATCAACATCATCATCTACATAAATCTTTTGGGGGACACGTTGTTGTCGTCTAAATGTTGCTGGAGGTGGTGGAAGAGCCAAGACTTTCCTCTGTTCCCTGGCAAACTCCTTCATGGTCTGTGTCATGCTTCGATTCAAATGTATGGACGACAACATGTGCATTCCAAACCCAACCATGGACGTCACCAGAACAGTGCATAAAATGGTCATAATGACCAAATTGTGTGTGATGCGCTGCCAAAGTCCCACCCAAGCGCTTTGGTTCCACCACAAAATGTAGGCAGATTTTCGAGGCGTTCGGTTGAGTATCAGGCGAGCCACGGAACAGTCGAGTATTTGCCCGCGCCACTCAATGGCCCGCACCTGCTCATCCCGAGCGCACGCAGTTTCCCGGAGAGCAGTCGTGTATGACATGTGCTCCTGTTCAGCCACATTGAGTGCGTCTTGAAACCTCAGGTACTCGTACGTGAGACCCGCTCCAAAGATGAAAAGGAGTGCTGCACCCACAAAGTGCAGCGGGTACATTTAAAAAGGATGAAAAAAAAGAACAATTGAGTTATAAGGTCTGTATTTTGATGACTGAGGGTCTCATTTTAGGTGTTTCGGGATGGAGGGGGTTTACCGACTATGACAAGTTTTGCGAGGTGGTGGAATCGGCAGTCAAAACCTTTGACCATGGCGGGATTACGGCCATTGTGTCGGGAGGAGCGCGAGGTGCCGACGCACTCGCCGAGCGCTATGCCAGAGAAAAGGATATACCTCTATATGTGTTTAAGCCCGACTGGAAAACACTGGGGAAGCGTGCAGGACCTCTGAGAAATGCTGACATAATCGCCAAGTGCACACACTTGGTGGCCTTTCCAAACTTGGAAGAGGGTAAAGGAACTCAGGATGCGATACGGAAAGCGCGAAAAAGAGGCATCCCAGTGTACGAGTGCCCAGTGACAATTGAAAAACGAGAATAAATGCAAGAGGTGTTGTTAAATCTTTGCAAAACGTACCCGGACATGTCCGACAGTGTCAGAGACGTAATTGCGCGACTGGACAAGTGGAGTGACTTTTTGACCCATGGTGTCCCTGGTGACATTTGGTTGAAGATTTTTATTGATAGTGTAACCACTCATTTCCCGTCCATCTCACGTTTGGCGCAAGTGTGTAAGACATGGAATCATGTCGTGCGCAAACATGCACGACGTCTGATCCATGTGTACTTGAACAGGTATCATCTAATTCACCCACATCATGTATGGGTGCAAAAGCCACTGACAATACTGATTGGCATTCAGAGCGTTGAATCGTTGAAACAGTACAATAAGTATCCTGGAGGACACAACTTATGGGGATTTGAAATTGACGTTCGCCGCGAAATGATGCGGTCGGGAGAGCCGGAACAATCGGATGAGGCCATTGAGTACACTGAGATATCAGCTGGGCAGGGATGGTCAAGTGGTTTTGCATTTAAAAACCCAAACAAGGAGAATTCGTATTTAATGTTGGCAAGATATGTCAAATGTGCCACAATGTTAAATGGGGATGTTTACAGTGGTGAAGTGAGCACTCTTTTGGTGCCAAAAAACTACGAGGTGGAGACAAGAGATGGTGATATTATCATTAAAAGACAAAAGGTTTTACTTTGAATAATATTTCAAAATGCTCTCGAGAGTCATTTGTTCTTCGCTCAATCTTTCCGATAACCTTTCCCGAACCCATCTATTGTTCAAGAGAGCCTGGACAATTTGCACGTGTCCATTTTTGGTGGCCACTTCCAGCGCCAAACACGTAAGAGGTAGTGGGAGGTCTACTCTGTCACTTTGCAAGAGCACTTCAATTACGCGAAGCTGGCCTGATCGCGACGCGCAGACAATGCCGTAACTCACGTTAACCCTGTCATCCTTTAGCAGGCGCCTCACAATTTGTAAATGTCCACGCGTACACGCGCAGTTGAACGCGGTATCTTCGGGAATGACACCCAAGCGCAATAGTAGTTCCAGTGCCTTTAAATTGTTTGTAAAGGCCGCATAAGTAATAGTGGACATGCCAAATGTCTCAATCAACGCCAAAAGTTCCTGTGACATGTAAAATTTTGTAAACTGTTGCAGGAGACACTTGTCGTTTGCGACACAGTAGATGGCAGTGTCATAGTACACGCGAAGCGAACGCCTTTCGTAGCCACATGCGACAACTCGTTCCACCAAGCCAACCTGCAGCCAGTCGATAGCACGCTGATAATCAAGAAACGTGGCAGCCTCAAACACGTTAAAGTATACGTCGTTGGACGCTGGAAGCTTTACGCCACTTTCAAGTGTCACCAACACACTAAAGGTGTCACCTGAAATGTGTGGTGGAAGAAAAATGTCCTCTCCAACACCAATGTCCTCCGTCATGAGCACAATGGTCTTGAACTCTGTCCACGTCTTCTCCGGCAATGTAAAGTGTTGCCCATCACTTGTTTTCACGCTGAGATTACCCCTCATAAACCACTTTATTTTTTTCACTCAAACACTTTGACCTCCCAAAATACGCGCCACTTCAGGGTCCATCACTTCCACCTTGTCCAGCTCGTGAGGAAAAACAATCCAGACATTGGCGGGCATCTTGGTGATCCAAAAGTCTGGCAAAAGTGGTGTCTTGTTGCACTCGGGCTTGAAAAAGAGTGTCGCAAAGCGAATGTCCAAGCGAGTTGTGCACGTTTGGTCTTCCATTTCTTCCCTCAGCCGTTTGAGGAGAGCGCAGATGGAACCTCCAGACTCCCAAACGTCGTCCACAATTAAAATGTTGTAGATGCGCTCTGGGGAAGCGCTCAAAATGCGCTCTTTGACATAGGTCAGGTTGTGAACGACAATGGAAGAGCTCACTTGACCTGGCGCGACATAGCGCGAAGTGCGAATGGCCACATGGTCAGTCTCAATTTTGTGGTACTTGAGCACTTCATGGACATGCATTCCAATGGGCGCACCCCCGCGCCACAGCGCAATCATCAAATCGGGCTTGAAGCCACTCTTGACAACTTTCATACCCAACCGAAAGGAATCCAACTGTAGTGCTTGGGGTGTGACATACAAGTGACCCTCTTCCATCTTAAATGTCTTTTAATTTTTGGTTCCGATCAACAAAAAGCGGCATCTCACATGCGCCAGCATCCCCAGAGAGAATGTACCCACCATACCGAAAGAAGGTAGGCTCGAGCAAAGCAAATTCCAGCCGCTGTTCTATCAACGGGTCTTTAGTGCATTCGAATTCCCGGTGCCACTTACTGTTGTCAATGAAAAATACGACCGTTGAACCACTCATCCAGCCTTTCAAAAAAACAACATCAAGGACGCATTCTCTGACGCCTGAAACGGAAACAAGTGTCATATTGTCGGACCCAATCGTCAGACTGCATGTTCTGTTTGCTTCGACAGCCAAAGCCATGCACTCTTTCGGATGACGCCGGTCACATACTTTGTCCCCGGCATGAAAGACATCTCCAGGCGAAATGGCAAAAAATGTCTTTGCTTGAGCTGAAACAAAAAACAAACACCACCACCACTGCATTTTTTTGAAACAAAAATGAAAAGGGTGGTGGATACACGCCTTCGATGTGGTGTTTGCAACGAATTCATGCCCAAAAATGTTGACAATCATAGTTGTCGTGCATTGTTTGGAACTTGTAGACACTGCACGAGAGCCCGAGTGCAAAATAGTGTATTCTGCGCTGTGCACAATGAGTGCAAGTACGAGTCTTGTGGCATTGTCCTGTATAGGCGTCTCGGTTATTGTGAACAACATGCTTGCAAATGGGATGCGCGTCTTGCGACAATTGCAGGATCGCACAAGTTACATTGTGCATCTCGAAAGGTGAATGGTGTTTTTTGTGTACGCCATTTAAGTTGGTTGAAAGACAATGCTAGACGTTTTAATCTATGCCGCAATTGCGGCGCGCCCCAGTGGTATTTGTTTGTTCCGTACTGGCTCGTCAAGGAAAAGCTAATATCCAAAAATGTCGCCCAGTACATGTTGAAATTTATTGTGTGTTGTGCTCCAAAATGAACTCTTTTCTTTTATTCATTTTCTTGAACCAACACGCCCCTCTCGCTTCACGTGGACGGGTCGATCACCTTCGCGAGCCTTAAAGGGAATGTTGGCCAGGTGACGACCACCATCACCAGACGCAATGGCCCACGCGCGACGCGCGTCGTACTCTGTGACCAGGTGGGTCTTTCCGTACTTGTCAGTGGCCACCTGCTTGGTGTCGGCAGTTCGATCGTGCAAAAAGACGTCCCCGGAGCGCAAGGCAGCGTCAATGGCACCTGCCTGGAACATGACGCGAGTCACTGGGTGTCCAGTCTTCTTGTCGACACTCTGCCTGAAAAAGTGCGCCAAAATGGGCAAGTTCCTGTCGCGAATCTCCTTGAGACCCTTCTTGATGCGAGTGCGCACAATGACCGTTCCAACGGATCCACGACCAATGGCATACTTGTGCAACCTCTTGACACGCGTCTGGCGCTTCCAGTAGCGCTTTTCACCAACCTTTTCACCGCTTGCATACTTGCTGGCAAACTTGGGAAATGTCGCGGGATCCAACAGCGACAGGCGCTTGCTGGCATTGCGACTCAAATACTTGTGGCTCTTGTGCTCACGCTTCTTGTTGTTCTTCTCCTGAATGGCAGACGTTTCATCCACTGCCGGTGGTGGAATGGCCATGCTCTGCTGAGACTCAAAATTGCTGTTGCCCTCTTCCTGCGACATGCTTCTAACCCCTCTTGCACAAAAAAAAAGTTTTAGTTGTCTTTGAGTATGGGGAAAAAAAAGAAAGGTGGTCTTTCGCGAAACTTCCCCACCCCCCCGGGAGCGAATGGGCGAAACTCTTATAAAAGTGATAGTCACATGATCTTTCTATTCGCCATGGAAGACTACGGATACGGACCATGGCACGTGGCGCTGCTTCAAGACGCCAAACAGACTACAACCAAGGTTGTAACACACACCCACATTTCATTATTACTGGACAGTCTGTTTGAGGTGTCCAAGTCAAAGGAGCGATGGGTTCCCTTGCTGGAAGTGGGGCCCTTTTCAAAGTTGCAAGACGCCTTGGATTTTGCCGACAAGTGGACAATGGGCTCGCGGGGTCTCGAGTCGCGTCTGCGGTTTGGACGAGAACTTTCCCTAACAATGCCCTTGGACTTGTCCATACAATCGGTGTCAGTCGAAACGTATTCCCGCAACCGCCAGTGGGACCGCAAGGAGACGACGCACGTTTCATGGAAATGCCCCCCGAGTGTCAAACAGATACAGGCAATTGAACGAGTGCGAAGTAAATAAAAACACAATGGAGGGTTTCGAGATTGTCATCTGTCCCGAGGACATGCGACAGGAGCCGGAAAATGTCCACCGGCTGGACAAGGACAAGTACGACATTAAGGAAATGGCCCGTAAGCGATTTCCTGCAGGCATTGTGCGTGATGGGGAGCCAACGCATGAACTCTTCAAGCACCTTTCGATTGAGGGACAAGAACAACCTCGGGGACACATTCAAATTTGGTGGGAACAATCATCAAACTTTCGAGTGCCCATTCACAGTGACTTGAAGAAGCAGGTGCGCCCAATCGGATCGCTCGTCAACCTCTTGTATAGTGAGTATGTTGGGTACATTTTGTATCCCCGAAAGCGCACATCGGTCAAGTACAACTGGACAGACACTTTTGAGAGCGTGTTCAAGGCGCTTGAAGTGGATGAAGAGTGTCCCCTGTTGATTCTGACCATTACGAGTTACCACCTGACTCATGTGTTGTTGGGTCAGACAATTTCGGACGAACGTCACCTGGACCTGGTGCAGCGCATGCATCGCTTCTGGTGCAACAACAGTCTCAAGGACAGCTCCGACTTGTTTTTTCACCTCATTTACTGGGTTGCCGCGTCCCGCGGCAATGTCTACTTGGGAACAGACTACGGACCAGATGGCACACTTGGTGATATGATGGACGTTATCAAGTACTTTGGAAAGTACAAACCGGGTCTGTTTAACTTTCCTTGCAAGACGAGCACTTTTATCGAGCTTGGAGAAAATCCTCGCTGTTCCGAGGAGCTCGAGCAGAATGAGCAGTCTTCCTCAGATCCACTGGATAATACAGACAACTTGAAGAATCCCATGGTGACGCTTTTGACTTCTTTAATTGCAAGAAAATGAAAGGGGTTCTTCTATTGTTTCTTTTGTCATCTTTGGGGTACGCTTCCAACGTTACCGCGGTTCTTCACATTGGTTCACCGGTTGAACCTCCCCAAGGAGCAAAGATTCTAATCAAGGCCAACGACATTTGCTTTATCATCACACAGTCTTCTGGGCATCCCTTTGTGGGTATGAGCGAATACCAAGTTTGCTGGAAGGATTTTTACACGAGCTACGTGGATTTGGTGGAGACGGTGGCAGCTTTGAGGCAGCGTGTAAGAGCTTTGGAACGCAAGAAGAGATATCAAGCGTGGTAAAACTAAAGTGAGCGTTTCATTCGTTTTTCCAAGTCCCTTTCCATCTTTTGGACGCGCTTCACCTGCTTGTGGTGGCGCCTCTGGAGCGTTGACTTGCTGTCCTTGACTTGACCACGATCTTCTTCTACCTCCCTCTTGGTCGTCACCACACGCAACAGTGAACATGGCTCATGGGTGTGAAACTGTTCCTCGTCGTCAAAGCGGTGACGGCACTTTTTGCACCAAAACCCTCGCGTCGACGGTTGATGTTCTTCCTCTTGTTCACACTTCTCCTTGTGAATGTATGGCTCGTATTGAATGAGCATTTTCAAGCGCACTGCCTCATCCACAAATGCCCCCAGGAGATCCTTGGAAGGTTTCAAGTGCCGTGCGCCCTCTGCGTGAAAACGCGGCAAGTCCTTTTCACGCGGCAAATGACGATTGAGGAACACAGAGTGAGGTATTAAACCATTCGTGTTGCCAGTTTTCATCAAGTATAACATGGCTACTGTCAAACACTCTACATTTGGCCGATGAGGCGCGTTTGGCACACGTTCATGGAGCGTGTCACAATAAAAGGGACCAAGTAAGTGTTTCCAGAGTTGTACAATGTGATGCACGCACTGTCCAAACTCTTGCTGGTGGTCTCGTTGTTGCAGCCACTCGTACGGGCGCCTGTTTGATACACACGTGTTGGACTTGATAAACTCCAAGATTGGCTGACAAATCCAATTGTTGTTCCGCGTCTGTAGCGTCACTTCCTTGTTTAGTTGTCGGTCCGAGTGTTCCTGCTGCTTGGCCAAAGCTTCACGGTTTAACTGCTCGCGTTCCCGACCAAAGAGTAGCTTTTCCAAAATGCTCTCGCACTTGCCACGGATAACATCTACTGATGGAAGCGAAGTTGACAATTCAGTATTGGTCTTATTCTTCTTTTTGTCATCGGGTGTTTTCACGCGTTTCCAGTGTTGCTGTTCGGGTTTCATCGTGTAGCTTTCTTCTACGCCTAGCATTAATCCCGACACTGGACATACATACTCCCCTTGGTGCGTCTTTAGACCCAGCGTGCATGTCCCAGGTAAACACACGTGTGTCTGCCCATAGTTGCAAACATACACATGGGGAGCCCAGGGGTCGTTTGTTGGGTTGCAGAGGTCCTTTCGACACAAGTGATCAAAATTGCACGTGTCCGCAGAGTTTTTCAAACGTTTCAAACGCTCAACAGCTTGTTGTATTTCATTTTCATCTTCACGAAATCGAACCCCTTTAATCATTTGAAAATAAAACGTCCCGAAATGTTGGGGTAAAAACAAACTCCAAGAGGTCCTCTCGTGTCTCAAAAGAGAACCTAGCACTCTTGTTTGGAGGTTCTGCGGCGACCATGTGAGGCTTCACCACGGATAACAATTCCAAGTTCTTATCATCAATTTCCTCCTGGTCCGAGAGAATACATAGGAGCTTGGGAACGCACGTGGCAAGTTGTAACCCTTCCAGTGGTTGAGGAACACCCATTGTGACGGCCTTTTTCGATTTGCTCTGGCGCTCAATCAACGCCTGGTAAGGGTCCTGGAGATTGGTAGTTCCCGGATGCGTTGTGCTGGACCACCCGTCCTTGCTTGCACGCCCGTACGAGCTCTTATCAAACGCCTGGTACAAGTCTTGGCTGTGAGTGGCAATGTAGTGAGCAAGCGCGTCCTTGTTGGGAATGGGAAATATCGTATAATTGTCTGGTAAAACAAGCACCTCCATTAGGACAGGGATATTGGCTCCCAAATATCACTCTTTTTTTTTCACGCTTTTATTTTCTTGACACGTTTCGCCAATCGCCTAGTCATTCTCAAGGCGTGCGTATCGACCCAGTAGGGCGTTTTCCCATCCTCCATCAAGTCCCAAGCGCGTTCCACGTCAGTCCGCTGGGCATACACACGCTGAAAGTCGTCATCGTGTGGGTGCACCAGCGTTCCGTCATGGAGTTTCAGGCAACCAATGAAACGAGGCGTGTCCTTGTTGGTTCTGTCTAAAATACTCCCATTCTCGTGCTCGTAAATCCACAAGTGGTCATACGTCAAGTGCTCCCGAAACGTGTCTGGGGATTCACCGGCAGGTAAAAGGATACCGCTGCGTATACAGCGAAATTGTACACTTTGCCAAAACCTCAAATAACGAGTATTCGGACTTATAACGGGAAGCACAGTGTGAGGGTTGCGTTCCTTGCGGCGTCTTTTGTTTTCAATTGATTTGACCTGAGCCAGCGACAACATTTAATGTCCTCCAACCCTGAGCGTATTGTAATTAGTGACGATGATGGTGATGACGAACCAATCATTAACTCACAGCCACTACCAGTTGCTCCTCCCAGACCTGTCAAGAAGGTCAAGAAAGAGGTGGAGGAAGAGGAGGAGAAGCAGGACGCCAGGTCGATTGCGTCCTTTATTCGCTTTGTCTTCGTCATGGTTTTGTTGGGAGCGTTCATGGTTGGATTGGGGTACGGTTTTTCAGTCTGGTGGCGAACGTTTCCATCTGCCAGAACCGCCAACGATGAGTCCGTACTCTTTCATGGTCCCTCGCGAAATACCCTGAGTGTCTACGCGCTCTACAACACGACTACCCCAGACATTGTGTGGCGCGTGCGCAAATCGCTTCAGCAGACCCAGTATGCTTACTATGATCGTTTTCCATGTCTGTGTATGCACCACATGCTCTTCAATTCGTCATTCACCCAGGTTCGTTTGTGCAACATTTACAACCCCGAGGCAGGCCAGCACTACTTTCTGGTGAACCCGCGCGTGATTGGGGCACTGCGCGCAGACCTCCAGGTTCCCAAACTGGAACAATCGGTGGGATGCAAAGAACCTCGAGATCGTCACGTGAAACGACATACAGCTGTTTTCCTAGAGTGGGAGGATGAATCGTCCAGAACACATTACGCCCTGTTTAGGGACCAAATTGCTTACTGCATGCAGTTGGCAATTAACGAGTTTGAAGGGTTTGAAGGACCTCATTGTGTATGAAAATAAAAGCAAGTTACACTTATTAATCTCGGACCAGTGAAAAAATCAACAAATGATGCGTTACAGGCGCCCACGTCGAATCGAGTCGACAGTCGACGCAAACGACCCATTCTCGGGCGAGTCCAACTTGCTCTTTGGAGGCTCTTGTCAGACAATGCTCATTGTAGCATTTGTCGTTTGCGCAGTCATGGCAATTGTTGTCGTAATCATTGTGGTCCCCCCGTACTCTGGGTCAGTCACACTGGGACCGACAACACCCTACCCGACGCGCCTAACGACCAGTCCAACCACAACGACAACTACCAAGGTGACCACAAGCAGTCCCTTTACAACTGCTCCACCACCCCCGTTGATTCTAACATGTATCGAGGGCAGTATCAACGTTCCCCTGGGTTACCCAGTGAGCACAGAAACGTTCAACACGACCCTGACGGGAGGTTGTCCACCCTTGGTGTTGACGCACGTGGATGCCGTTGTTGGAACCATTGCAAAACGGCGCCAACGGAGGTCTTTTGAAGAGTGGGACAGCGCTCGCGTGTTTCAAGGGGAAACGGGTGAAACACCCACGGTTCTTCGGCACGTGAAGGGGGTGCGACTGGGAGCGTTTCAAATTGATCCCGATCAACCGGTTCAACGGTCTGTGAAAAGCCCATCCTATCCCACGGGTATTTTGACATCTACAGCAAGTGCCATTATACCCAACAATGGAGCCACTGCACCCAATTTTAGTATGGATGTCAACGCCAACTATGTGGTGACGGCCGTCACCAACGCCGGTACAGGAAACTCTGCGTCCATACACATTTACACCAAGGCGCTTCTGGAGCTGGGGGGATCACCCTTTGTGCTTTCGTCACTGGCAGGAGCCACACAGCCTTGTAACCAGGGCGCTGGACAGGCCAAAATCATCTGGGATGCATTTGCCAGCCTCTGGCTGCTTTCCGAACTCTCTTTAGACGGTTCAACCTTTTGCCTGTACGTTTCCTACACTCAAAACCCCATCATGACGCTCTGGACACTGTACCAGTTCCCCATCTCTGGTGGAAACGCTTCGTATCCTCAATTTGCGTCCTTTGGCACATCTTGGTACACGGCAACGGTTCAAACAAATGCTGTCAACACTGAGCTTTTGTTTTTTAACCGAACGCAACTCATTTCTCATTCTCTGTCAACGTCCTTTTACGGAGTGACATCACCTGTAGGTCCCGTGGTTGGGCTCAATGTAACCACTGGGTGGACACCCGTGGGTAACAGAGCAATTGTGCAAACGCCCGGAGAAGCGGTGATTCCCGGGCAGTTTTTCATACGCCAACGGGACTCTTCGTATGATTCACTTGCAAACACGCCGTTCTATAATGTTGACATCCTCCAGTACTTTATCAACACTGGAGGAAACCTCTCGTACACCCTGTATTCCATTCCAATCAACACCATCAACATGGGTGGAACAGAGTATTGTATTCCCATTCCCAATTCAGGCACCACTAAACTCTACTCTGGCCTTCAATGGATGGGAAGTGCTGCCTTTAACACCATCAATGCGCTTGCTAACCCTGACTTGGACCCCCCGTATCGCTTATATGGTGCCTTTACAACCAATGCATGTGGTGCAAATGGTGGAAACATTTTCTGGTTTGAGCTCTTTTGGAACAATGCAACGTCTCAGTTTGCGGTGAGACAACAGGGGGTGACCCCACAATACCCTGGAGCCTACTTTTTTCTCCCCTCCATTGCTCAAGACCTCTATGGAAACATGGTCATTACCTTTAGCAACTCTTCAGCGTCCACTCTGGGCTATTACCCATCCATGAGTGCCTTTTCTCGAGCTGCCGACGACCCCTTGGGAACGATGAGATACACACTTGGTCAGCTCGTTTGGGCCCAAGGAAGTGCTCCTGGGCCTGTTCAGGCGGCATCCAGTGGCTGGGGGTGGAATCAGGTGGTGGTGGCTGATCCGACATCATCCGTCGGGCGCCAGTTTTATGCCGTGGGTTCTTATGCGCCACCCACGGCTAACACGTGGGAAGGCATGATTGGGGGTATTCGAATGACTGGGGAAATTGTTCAGCGTGTCTACGAGGGACTTGATGTATGCGGACAAGTGAAAACGTGTACGTTTTTTATTAACGTTGGTACTGTGTAAGCAGTACCAACATTTAAAAAATGTCGCTGTTCAAGGGGCTTAAAAAGCGTGCTCGAGAATTAAAGGATGAAGAGGAAGCGCTGAAAAGGGACAACAAGAGTCTGGATGACATTGTCAGGAAGATGCGTGACACTGAACAATTGATACACTTGCGAAAATTAGTACCGAGTCCTGTTCCATACGAGCTTCACCCAGAGTTTAGAGGGTTAATTTTTGAGAATGGTCTCGAATTCATTGGGAACTACACTACGCAGGGAGATTTAAACGTAAAGACTTGTGTTGGTTCCTTCTATGTCTCGCGTGATGAAAGGATAACATTTGGTGCGCTGTATACACCTTTTGCAATTGTACAAATGGCAAAGATCGCTGAAGAGTTTATGCCAGTGTTCTCAGCGTACATTCGGACCAAGAATGAGAGAAATGGGTTTGCTATAACGTTGGCTGCACAAAAGCCAAAATACTGGATTTACAAGCTAAATTATCTGTACGTCATGCGGGCCTGGAAAAACTTACCCAAGGATTTGCGAAGGTTGCTGTGGAGACATGTGTTTGAAAAGAAAAAAAAGGAATAAAATGAATCACCCAAGGAGGAGTCGCTTGACGCGGTTCAGTAGTGCCGCTCTAAACACTGAACCCCCCACACACCAATTGGACCCCCGTGGTGAACACATTTGTGATGCATGTGGAGAACGCTTTGTGGAGCTTCGATACACCATTAACGTTGGGGATGGTATTCGGCACAGTTTTTGTACGCCGGAATGCTTTGTAGGCTTTGACTTTTTTGGTTTTGGACACAACCAGGACGATGAAGCGTCTGTTCACATTTCCCGCGAATTGTACATTCAAAACTTTAAGCGCTACGTTGTTCCTACGCCGCGGTCCGTGTTGCTTCGCAATGATACCCGACCACGATCCCAGTGGCTCTTTGAGGATTGCCGAAGACCTGACCAGTTGACACCAGAGGATGCAGCAAGAGCTGAGGAGGAGTTGAAATTGCAAAGTAAATAAAACAAGATAAAAAAGGAGGGGTTGTTCCATATGAAGCGTTCCAGGGATGACGATGTCCCTGTCATTGTCCAGATGATTGGGGAAGAGGCTGACCAGTGGTATCTCAAGGGGACATTGTCACCTGAGGACATTGTTGTGTGCAAGGGAATGCTCAACTGGGGTCCAGGCGACCGACAGGATTGTGTAACTGAGGCGCACGACTCGCGCGAAGCGCAGGTGCTGCGCAAGATATTCAAGTATCACCAGGAGGAGGGGTGTGACAAGTGGCTTGAGGTACACGACGAAGGAGAGGTCTTTGAGAGGGTTGGTATTGACACAATTTTGGACGAACCGTGTTACTTTGTGGTGTTTCAAGACTGGCAATAAAGGGCTATGTGACATTGGGGGACATTGACACACTTCAAGGGTTAGCCGGAATGAATCGGGATGAACGTGAACATCACGTGGACAATCGCGCGACATCTCGCGAAGCGAAGATTTCATTTTTTTCAAAAACAGCATTCTTCACGACAAAAAACGTGGTCCGGTTTGTTCTTAATGTACCACTTGGCTGGGTTCATGCCACATGCAATACATTTGGCGCGCTTGGTGGACTCGTCGGGGCTCACGGCACGTTTCCAGGCATTTCTAAAGGCCTGGGTGGGAAAGTAAACGTGTTCGGGCGGATCAAAATGACGTTTTGCCACTTGGTACGTGTCAGTGTCAATGGGTGCATCATCAAGTTTGAACAATTGTCGGGGTTTTCCTTGCACTCCTTCAATTGTCGCCAAAGTTTTGCGGGTGCCCGTCATGGCCGTCACAAAAAAGTATGGGCGATCTGTCTTGCACATTATCTTGTCTACCACGTACGACAAGAAGGGTGCTCCACAACCTGCATACATATGTTGAACTCGTTGATAGCGATCCATGAGAATGCTCAAGACGGACTTGGCAAACCCATTGAGATATAAGAGCGTGCCTATTGTCTTGAACAGTATCCAGTAGAGGGGCAGGTTTCGACTGTCGAGCGCCACGCAAACATAGTCAGACTTGCCATGGTCTAAAATGTGCGTTTCCAAAATATCCCGTTGATCTGCATATTGCATGTACGTTTCACTGTCGACATTTTCCCCAATCATTTCATCATCCAAAAACTCCAAAAGGCGAGCGTTTCCACCCTCTTGGAACGCTGAGAGATCAACAAGGGTGCTTTCTATCAAATCAGCAACTTGCCCATATGTTGTGTCACTGCCTACCGCATCAGAAATGTATTCCAAGACTTGTTTTTCAGCCTTTATTAGGCGTTTGAAGTGAGATGGGATGGTATCTGCCTTGAAAATGGCAATGCGTTTAAAGCACTTGGCAGCCGGAAAAGACTCGTCAAACATTTCTTTTTTTTCCCCCTTTTCATTCTGTTTTGCTACAGTTTACACTACAAAATGCACGTTTCGGGTTATCTGGGTGTCGCCACTTGGCAGCACGAATTCCACAGCCAATACATGAATTAACATTTTCCAAACGCCCCCATGCTCGTGTAAACTCCTCGTAGACCATGTACACATGAGCAGGGTTCCACATGACTTTGGCATGTTCCCTCATGTGCGCATCCTTGTCCTCAAAACTGACATGTTTAAACTTTCTGAGCCCGAAGGGATATATTTCCCCTTCATCTTCCTCCTCTTCATATTCGTTTTCTTCTTCTTCATCATCATCTTCTTCTCCTCCAGCTCGTTCAATGTGTTTCAAAATTGTCCGAGTACCCTTGAGTGCCGTGATAAAAAAATAGGAACCTCTTGGGTTTTGAATGATTTGATTCATCATCTTGTCAATGACAAAGGAAAAAAAGGGTGCTCCACAGCGCAAATTAAATCTTTCTTCTCCCATGTAAAATGCAGCCAGTGCACCAAGATTGGACTTGGCAAACCCATCAACATAAAAAACCTTGTAGTTGATGCTTTCCTTGATTGAAAGCCAGTACAGTGGTGTCTCGTGGTGATCCAAAGCCACACAAATGTAATTATCGTTTGGATTGAGCGCAAACCACTGCAAAATGCGGTTTTGCTCTGTCAGGCGCTCTAAAGTTTCTTCAGGGACACGAGTACCCACCATATGGAACCAAACATAATCTAACAACCTTTCAAACCCTTCGACGCCCTTGTCGGGAAGACGAATTTGCCCGACAAGTGTGTCGATAATGTACTGAATAAGCTGCTTTACAGTCCATCCTTCAACACCCATATTGGCAAAAAGCTCCAAAATGTGTTCTTCAGCCTCAAATAGCTCCTGAATGCGTCGTCCAACTGCGTTTGAAAAGAGATCAGGATCGCGCTTGCAAATGACAATGCGTTTGAAACAGCGCGCATTGGGGAACGCTTGATCTACAAGTGGATCCATATTTATCTTATTTTATTGATCCACTGTCTGGTTCCTTTAAATATCCAATTTGGCGCGTTTTCGAGTGCTTGGGGTATCTTGAATGAGACCAGCGTACGTCATGTAACGAACCATTTCGTGACCAAACCCTGCCTCAATGGCAGCCAGGCGCTCCCTCAGTGTCGATCGTCCCTTGTAGAGTTTATTGCTGGCAAGGTGTTGCGCCAAAACATGGAGGTGCTTTAAAGGCGTGGGAAATTCATCAAGTGCAGTCAGGTACGGCTCTAAGCGCTTCAATTGTCCCCAGCGAAAATGACCACAGCCATTGGTTCGTTTCCAGATTTTGTAAGCTGACATGATTGGACTAAAACTAAAACGTGGCATGCGCTCAGGGATCGTCACAATAATGTATTCGTTCAGCCAAGTTGCAACCTTTTCACCGACATTCGGGACCATTTTACACATGCCTCGGGACACGAGACGCATTTGAAGACATTCAGGCCACTCAAAGTATGGCTGGCGCATCATGTGCTGCCACAAACACTTGGGAAAAACCCCTAACATGTTGGATTCTTTTTCTGCCGTTTCGCTTGTCGTTTGTTCGTCAACATCATGTAGCGAACCATTTCATCTCCGAAAATCCTCTCAATCAACTTTTGGTCTTTTTTTAAAAGTCTACAAAGATCCTGCAAGCACTGTAAAGTGTCAAGGTCACAATGTAGCATTGTTCCAATACACTTACAGATCGGACTACTGTCATAATCATCAATGGAAAATCCATACAAATTAAGTTTGTAACAGACAAACATTTGTATGCCGTAGCTTGTTCCTTTAGCGCCAGAAAACCTACTCCATATCCAAACACGTACTTTCTTCACAATTGTGTCCTCATCGACAACCTTGGGGGACACCAGGCGCATTTGAAGACATTCGGGCCACTCAAAGTATGGCTGACGGATCATATGTTGCCATAAACACTTGGGAAAAACCCCTAACATTTTAAGAGTGATATGTGTAGTGCTAACGCACTACACATATCGCGGGAATTTCTTCTATTTCTTTTTAAAACCTTCGCGATATTTGTTCGCGCTCGCGCACGAACAAATATCACTCTTTATTATTTACACTGGGGTTTGGGGGTAATGGGCATTTCCCGGTCACAAATGCGCTTGAGTTTGCACATGTGCCACTCCTTTTCCAGACACACTTGGTAGTTTGCTCGAAACTCCTCCTGTGTGATTTTGCCGTCACCGTTGGTGTCACAAGAGCAAAAGATGCGCTCGGTAGAAATGCCAAACCACGCCAGACCGCGTTCCCACCACTTCAAATGATTCTGGCGGGCCGCTTCAACCTCATGGGGTTCAATGGCGTGATCACAATTCGTGTCGATAATGTGGTCAAAGCACATCATGAGTTGTTCGCGAGTCCAAGTTCCTCCACACGTTGCCGGCCCTGTCATGTGGTCATCCGGATTGGGTTCTGGGGGGCACTTGTCCGGTGCCCGCTCATCAGGCAGCATTCGCAGAGGGTTCCAAGCGAAAGTCGCCGAAACGCATAGTAACAAAAAGAGGAGACCAGACATGATCAATTTTGTTTTTTTTTTCTAACTGTGTTAGAAAAGAAGGACTTTTTGGGTTTCTAGAGGGTTGCACTTAATATGTTTGCACAATTTGCGCTAGAATTTGTCCACCCGCAATATTTTCCAGAGTTGCGTCACGTTTCGGCATCATTTCGAGAGCATATCGATAAACACTGGGAAGCGTTTAGTCTCAAGTCACAAGATGTTAGTGTGTTATCACCCAAGAACTTTTCATGGACCACTGAAATTGCCTGTTTGGTGTTGGACGTGGAATGTGTGACCCAGTTGGTTATTCAATATGTCTTTGTCGAAAGTGGACATGTAGAGTTCAAGGCCACTGACAAGGATGGTAACCAGTTGGATGTGTCCATTCCATCCAATCCCCAAGGGACGCTCAAAATACGCAAACATCTTCATCAAGTCAAAAATGTAATTCTCGTCAAGCGCTTGACATGTTCCGAAGGACATGAACTGCTGTGTGCAAAATTTTTTAAGCATGTTGCTGGGTCGCGAGGAACAACTTCTTCTGTCCAACCTTGAGCGACATTCTCGAATGTCACAGTCATCCATTGAGGACATTTGTCACCGACTGAGGTGTCTCTTTCAGGAAATGAGCGAGCACTGTTTTTACGCCAAGGACTTTGGGTGCACTCTTGTTGTTCACATGCCGAGTATGCGGCTGGCCGCGGAACAATGCGGGTTTGTTCTCACAAGCCTCGAGCGCTGTTTGAAACACCATGGAATGCGGTGTACCAGGTGAGTCGAGGGCGCGTCAGCGCACCGACGAAACTGAATCTTTAATCTATTAGGTGAGTTTTTCTTGAGTGTTCACACAAAAAGATCGAAACGACGCTAACCGCGTCGTTTGACCATTTTGTGCTCATAGTCGCTCTTCAACCACCAACCCTTGGAAAGAGTGGTCATTTGCTCCCCGGCCCGCTCCGAGTATCCAGGAATTGAACCACGCGTTGCAATTGTGTGCAAATGACCACTGGTCGCTGACGATGCACACGTTTTAAAAACATGTGCGAACAATTAGAAATACACACTTTACTGCTTTTGTATTCCCCGCATATGTTTTAATCCTTACGGATTAAAACATATGCTTAGTGTCCCCCACACTCCTTGGCGTGCTCTCCAAATCTCCAGTGAAACGCGTGGCACTCGTCCGAGCAATAGGTGACATTTCGGCATCCGCCACAAACATTTGAAGCAATGGATGTGCACACAAAACACGACCGGATAACCGAAACATCTGACAAATCCACATTTTCTTGGGGGACGCTTGCGTACGACAAGGCATTTCCCTCATTGTCCCTCAAAGTGGTCACAATGATTTCTGGGATAATCTCTTGGCCCACATACAAACAAGGAGGAAATTGAACACGATTGTTCATCTTTTGCTCAACTTGCTGTATCACTTGTTCGTCGGTCAAGGACGATTCAGAGCCCAGCGCTTTAAAGTCGACGCCAGAAACCGGTTGAATAGACTCAAAGATGACAACCTGTTCCACACGCGCCAATCGCTCAGGCACAATGATGACGCTTGGGTTTCCATTGTGCGTTTCGGCCACGCGAAAAAAATACCTAGTGTTGTCTGGTTGGGACAGCGCGTGCACAATGAGTCCGGGCTGAAAAATGCTGTGATGAACCGATGCGTTGAACGGATACTCAACTTGTCCCGGCATGAGCATCCAGTCTCTTTGATCAGGCATCTGTAGAGCCACTGGTGCAGACAACAGTAAACCATCTTGAAATATGCGCCTTCGCTGCGCTTCGCGCAATTCTCGCGCGGCATTCTCAGCGTCACGTTTCGAAACCATTTGTGTATTTTCTTCATGCGCTTGAAGAAAATGCCGGGCAGCCATTTGAGAGTTGCCATTGTGTTCTTTGGTTAACGTTTTACCAAAGGAGTAGACAAAGACCTTTTCAGCCAGTTGACGAATGCTAAGTTTCACAATGTCCTTGTCATTCATATCGCCACCTTCCTTGGTTTCTACAAGCATGTCTTCCATCTCTTCTCGTTCTTCCTGGGAAATTTGTTTCAATTCCCCCAGCAAAACTCGAGCAACCTTGATTTGAGACGCCTTCATTTTTTAGCGAAATGAAAACCCCCTTGAGTTATAATATCCTACGCTTAAAAAAAAGAGAGCAAATGAGGGGTAGTGGCTTGAGTCGCTTTCAAGTGTCTGAAGCACGAGACGATAAGGTCCGTCTTATTTGGGGAAAGGATGAAACATGTTACCAGTTGCCGTTTGGTGCTTTGAGGGCTCTCGCCGGTCACGAGGAAATTTCCAGACAGGAATTCAACGACAAGGTGTACCCCATGCTTTCCATTTTGCCCTGTCGTGTTTTCCCCAGCCCCATCATGTGCATGCTAACGTACAACAAGGAGAAACCCTGGGTCTCTCGAACAACGACGGTGCTTCAAACAGTTTGGGACCTGTACCAGGTGGTCAGTTGGTTTTGGGTCATGGAGGAAAATTACCGTGTGCGTGGCAACAAGAAGCGCGCCAATCAACTTCGAGACGTTTTGGAGCGTTTCATGAATGTCACCCGAAAGCAGTGGGAAGAGTCCCTCAAGGCTGACCTGGAGGCTTTTCACCGTCGCATGGTGGCCAATGGCGTGACAAGTGTGTTACATGCGGATGCGCGCGCGTGTATGATTGACTTTGCGCAAAATTGCATGTGGCCCTACACGATTCGCTTGATTAACGACTTGGAGCGCTGTGTGTACGATGCAGCAAACTTGGAACAACCCATGACGCGACCTGTGCAAGAGTGCCTGACGAGCGCTGACCCAGTTCCCCGGGACGCGCCGTGGCCAGACCAGCAGGCAAGTAAAGATGCCCTGCAGATGCAAGCATGGTTTCAAGCAAAACAAAGCAATGTCATTGCTCAGGAGTTGATTGACGATGATTACCAGTTGCGAAAGGACAAGGTGGTTCCGAGGTAAGAGACTTGACTTCCCAGAGCAACGCCCTACAGGGCGTTGCTCTGGGATCAAGTCGACATGATACTTATTATGTTTGTTCTTCTCCCTCTCCAGGTGCCATATTGATCACTCAGTCATTGTCGACCTTTTAAAAAAGTGGCGAAACGACCCCGCTCAGGTTTGGGAACGGTGTATCCCGTACCACACACTTTGGCAATACTGCATGTTTTTTGATCGCCAATTACATATTCTTGGAGACGCATCAAGGGGGTTCCTGCCGAAAAATGGAAGTGGCAAAACGTCTGTATGAGCTCGAGCAACGCGTTTACGCACTGGAGAGGGAACTCAAGAGAGCCAAAGTGGTGCCTGAAGATGATGAAGAAGAACCCTCGTCATCATCCTCCTCTTCGTCTTCATCTTCTTCAGACGTTGAGGGTATTGAAGCGAGTAGTAGTGGTAGTAGCTCTGGGGAGGGTGGTGCTTATGGGAGCGATTGAAAAATAAAAACAAATTACAACTCTGAGACTTTAATGGCTTCATCACTCAGTCCCTGTACAAGAAACGTGTAAATTTCGTAGGGCGTTCCAGCGTGTCTCAAAACCTTGACAATGTTTGTGTTTTCTGTCGGAGCAAACGTTGGGTCGTCATCAATGTCAATTTCATACTGACTTTGCCAATCTGACCATTTCGATAGACGTGAGAGACACAACACGTCAAAGGGTGAACGATGGTTAAACACAACGGGTGTGTTTACGCGTATCCTTTTCATATGCCTGTATCGCCGATCAATGTACAGGGAAAGTTTGATAAAGCGCACTAGCGGTTCTTCATTAATGGTCGTCAGGATGGCGTTTGTTTCACCTGGTGTGTAGTTTTTGACGGTATCGAACTCACTTAAAAAATCAAATGTCTGGGTACACCACAATTCCAAGCCAGTAGCAGTGCAACTTAGTTCAATGTTTTCGACATTATTATTTTGGTCGCGCCACTCAATCATAACGAACCCATCGTCATCCACGCCAAAACTCTCCGATAAGTCGCTTATAATATTGTCAACGCTGTCTTCTTCCTTTTCCAACCCACAGTGGTACCTAAACCACTTACCAAAAATGTCATACTTTTTCATAAAGGCCTTCATGAGCGGCTCTTGTCTCCCAAGTTGAAACAAAATGTCCAAATGATCAACGCGCGTTAAAAGGTGTACGCGAACATCAATAGGAAGTCTGATAATGTCGCCTGGCGACAAGTGCAGTGATGTTTTCGGGTCCCAAAATGTCCATGGTCTCTTTCTGAGACGTTTTCGCTCCCCCTCGGCCATTTCTTTTATAATTTTTTATTTCTTGTATCATTTATAGATGCAACTGAGTGTTGGAGAATTTCTATAATTCAGAGACTTTAATGACTCCATCTCTCAATCCCTGTTTGAGCAACGTGAAAATTTCGTGGGGCTGTTCGACAGGTCGCAAAACTTTGGCAATGTTGGTGTTTTTTGTCGGAACAAACGTTGGGTCGTCATCAATGTCAATTTCATAGCTAAAACGCCACTCGGACCATTTCGTCAGGCGTACAAGACATAAAACGTCAAAGGGTGAACGATGGTTAAACGCAATTGGAGCGTGCGCATACATTTTTTCCATGTGCTTGTATCGGCTGTCAATATACATGGCAACTTTTAGAAAACGCATCATAGGTTCATCCACTGTGAACCTATAGGCGTTTATGTGACGAGCAACGTCATATTCCACAGTATCAAATTCACTTAAAAAATCATACGACTGATTACACCACAATTCCACCCCAGAATTACAGCAACTTAACTCAATGTAATTTTCATCATCGTTTCGGTCGCGCCATTCGATCATGACGTAACCATCGTCATTTACGTCAAAGTAACGTGACAATTCAGTTATCATCCTGTCGACATTGCCTTCTTCCTTTTCCAATCCACAGTGATACCTGAACCACTTGCCAAAAATGTCATACTTTTTCATAAAGGCCTTCATAAGTGGCTCTTGTCTCCCAAGTTGGAACAAGATCTCCAAATCTTCAACGCGTGTCAAAATGTGTACGCGCACATCAATGGGCAGTCGAATAATGTCGTCTGGTGACAGGAGATTCGCTTTGCCTTTCCAGTACGTCCAGTGTTTTGTTCTGATACGCTTTTCGGGGCCCTCCATGAATTTTTTCGCTTATTCAAATTTTATGATCAGTTTTTCGTTTTATACATGCAATTGAGTGTTGGAGAATTTCAAGTCATTTCTACAAATCAGGAGACTGACAATGTGACCAAATGGGATACTGACAAGGACTTGGGGTGTTCGGTTACAATTGTCAAAACACTTCATGAAGCCACCCAAGCGTTTAATTTGGCTTTGACCAGGGACAGTGTGTTGCGGTGCAAGCTCAAATTAATTTGCAAATACCGGGATGCCAACCAAAGTGTTTCAGAAACCATCTTTGTTCTGGCGCATTTTGACAGACGCGCCAAGTCCTTGGAGAGATATGTGGAGCGAGCCCGAGAGTGGTCCAACCACGCCAAGAATCCCTTTGAGCAAACTCAGTACATTCACCCAGTACTCAATACGCGCCAACTGACTAGCGACGCTTTTCGACCGACTGGGACGTTCATCACCAACGAGGATGCAGAGCCTCCCACCAAACGTGCCAAGGACAATGAATAAAAGTTTTATACATGTCACATTCATTCGATCACATCTAATCAAACTCCAAGTCTTCTCATTCCTCAAAAACGGGCCACTGTTGAAAATGGTCAGATCCAATCCAGGTACCCTGATTGGTTCTGACCATTTTCAGCACCAACTCCCTACCCCCTTGGTCTGGTCACGTCCCCGAGATCAGGTCGACCTCAAGGTCGACCTGATGAAACCCTTTGATTGGTGCTCGTACAAGTCGATGTGTCATCAAAACACCCACGTTATTTCCGAGCTTAACTTCATTCGGTGACATTGACCTCCATCTCGGGGACATGGGACACATGGATTTTTTCAGAGGGGTAGGGAGTTGGTGTTGAAAATGGTCAGATCCAATCTGGGTACCTGGATTGGATCTGGCCATTTTCGACAGTGGCCCGTTTTTGAGGATTGAGAAAATTTGGAGTTCATTTAGATATGGTTGAGTGAGTGCGAGGTGCACTTGTTTTACCTCGCGAGTTCTCAACATTTAAAAATGAGTCACTGTCGAAAATGGTCAGATCCAATCTGGGTACCTGGATTAGATCTGACCATTTTCAGCACCAACTCCCTACCCCTCTGAAAAAATTCATGTGGGTCATGTCCCATAGATGGAGGTCAATGTCATCTTCAGGGGGTTGGTCACGGGAAACTTGGAGCTGTTTCAATAACACATCCACTTCCACGAGCACCAACCAGGGTTTTCATCAGGTCGACCTTGAGGTCGACCTGATGTCGGGGACATGGCAGACATTAAAATTTCCAAAGGGGTAGGGAGATGGTGTTAAAAATGGTCAGATCTAACCTGGGTACCCGGATTGGATCTGACCATTTTCGACAGTGGCCCGATTTCGAGTCTTGAGAAAATTTGGAGTTCATTTAGATATGATTGAGAGATTGCGACGCGCATACTTTTCACCTCGCGAGTTTATTTTATTTGACAGTGACTGAAGCATAGTACACTCGAGAGTCATTCACATCTCTGGTCACGTGCACGGGAAACACTTGGTTTGGGGCCAGTCTCAGGCGGGGGCTAACAACCTGTTTATCTTCTTGCCCTTCAAACTCCAAGTGTCCTGCTCCCACATAGAGTGCTGTAGTTTCCGCCAGTTTGTTAATGGCCTCCATCTGGGACTCCCCGCGCACAGTAAAGGACCTCGGAGAGTTGTTTACTTGTATCGGAGTCGCAGCAACAGTGGAGGACGCTTTGTTTCCCATTCTTTTGGCTGCTTCATCTTCCAATAAAATACGTCCATCTCATTCTTTTTGCCCAGAAAATTGGTGAATGTAGTAAAATTTGTTACGTTGGACAGACACTCCCATGCGTACGCAGTTGGACTGAGTGGAATGTTTTCAGAGTATAAAATCGCTCCGGCAATTCCCGCGGCAAGGTGAAGGTAGGTTGAATTTCGAGCAATAAAATCAGCCGACCTTTGAAAAAACTGCCCAACGACCCCTGCGTACGAAACTTGATATTCCACAGTTTCTTCTGTCCAGACGTCCATAATGACATGATAAGAAAACAATGCAAATCCTGCGACTGCTGGAACAATCTTTGTAACGTCGCGCAGATTTGCAGCATTTAAGGCCGTACTAACATCAAACTTAAAATGTGAAACGTCCAGTGTTGCTTCGACATAGGTCGTTGCAAACCCGGCCGCTATCAAACAAGCTCCAGCACACGTGGGATAAATGGCCGCATAAGACAGTGGAAGGCGTACACCTCGAGCTAGTTGTCCAATGGTCGCGAGTGTAAAATGCTCTACATGTCGCCAAAAATATGACTGATTTTTGTACTGATCTCTAAACGTGGGATACCCTTCTTCTGATTCTGGTATCAACTGCATATTGCTGTCTTTTCTCAACTTGTGAAGTTGCCTACGCAATCGACCAAATGCGCGATCTTCAATCACAAGCGCAAAAAGACTAATAATGGACGTAATTGTTGCCAGGTGCAAGCTGTTGGTCGCCATGGCAAGACCTGCCATGGTTAAAACATTACCAGTAGAAATGACATAACCCGTGGTCGCCAGGATATCAGCGACCATCTGAATTCGTCTGTCTTCGTTAATGTCCGTGTTGTTCACACCCGTTTCAAGCACCATGCGGTCAATATGATGTTCAATCATAGCCGTCATACTACTGACCACACTGCTAATCATTTGCAACCCGTGTTGGTTGAGCATAAACACAGCCATGGAGCCCAAGTGTCCTGATGGTATCCTTTTTTTCAGTGCATTCAAAGCCTTGTTCATGAAAACCTCAATGTCCAACTTCACACCCAGCCGTTCGCCAATTTCCCGTAAAGTTTGCTGAGCCTCTTGAGACTGAAACAGTGCCTTTTTCACAATTCCAATTGTGTTTTTCATATTGTCCAGCTCCTGAAAAAGCTCATTGTTGAGTTTCACGGCATCTTTGGCAACTTCCATGTTCAATTTGTTGGATTCAAAGAGTCCTACCGACGCAAACCGTGCGTTGATAAGCTGGTTATGACGTATCCTTGCCAACTCTGTGTCCGTCAAGTTGTCGTTACGGATCTTGTCAAGATAATATTCAATCTTTGGAATGGAATAAATGTTTCCTTCCGGGTCGTTTTGGTTGTCCGACAAAACTGTCATGAGAAATTCTTCAGCCTTGCCCATGGTCAAAGCATACTCTGCAGCTATTGTGTCAGCGTCAACTCCTTTTATGACAAAATTCCGTTTTTTTTCCTGGAGCATAGCAACACTCTTTTCCACAGATAGTAGCTTTTCAATGGCAACATCAATGTCCTTGGCGTTTGCAAATTCTTTTAAACGCACTAAACCGTATCGATCACGGATATTCAACTCTGCGACTTTGCTAAAATAACGACCAATTTTTCGCACGAACCAGACAATTAAAATTACATTTAGCACGCTTCCTGTAACCTTTCCCATTCTAACAATGAGATCAACCTTTGTCTTGAAATATGAATGATTCCATGTTCCTTCAATCAGAGCGTCGTTTACGGTATTAAAATCCAGGGGCCTTTCCTCCGTGCGATTCACCTCCTCCGGCGTCAGTGTACCCGGCGTAATCGTAAGAGAACCACCACCGGATGTTGTCGCTCGGGTCGCAGGACTAACAGTTTTTTTCATGTGAATTTTGTAGTGGGGGGTTTTTTTTAATTTATCGTACATGTCGTTTAATTTTATCTGCCTCCAGTTCCATCATGCGAATGAAAAAGTTTGCAACATCCTTTTCAATATCTTCGTCCACTTCTTCCAGCTTCAGACTCGTTGTTAACAGCAGTGAAATAGTCCGCGTAATCGCCGAACATTCATCGACAATGTCGGGTATGCGCATAATGTCTGCTTCGGATTTTCGAATGCAGGCCATGGCGATTTTTTCCTGTAGCTTCACGTGTTCATCCTGCAATTTTATAATTTTTTTTGTAATCCCACTTCCAACTCCAATTTCCTCCAGCACGTACTTCATGACACTCTTTGAGCGATCAATTCGAGCCTGATTGTAAATTGCCTTGACCGCAAGTTCATAAACTACCCGTGCTTCAGCTGCGTTTCGGTTGCACTTTTGAAACGCGAGCATAAATATGCGATTTTTTTCCGTCTCTGGCAGCTGGCCTATTGGCTGTTCAAGGCGCTTGAGAGCGTTTTCAAGTACTTGTGCCACATCACTTGATGTTTTTGGTTGTAGTCCAATGTTGCAAGACATTTTTTTTTAAAAAAACGTTCATTTAAACATTGTCAATTATAGGTGTCGCAATTTGTTCTAATTCGGGAATGTCAGGCTGAGAAGCATCAACGGATTGCCCATCGGTTACTGTTATTTTTTTCAGCCCGAAACAGTCCACGAGTTGCTGAAGCGCTCTTGCATCAACATTGTCTGCCGGGCGCACAATCAAGAATTTGCGCGCCGTTTTTCGAACAATGATCAAGGTTGATTGTACTTGTACATTCCACAGGTCACGAGAAGCTTTTGACATGCTAAACAATGAAAACTGCGGTCCAGAAGCTCCAATTTGAAATTTAAACGCGTGTTGATCGTCCTGTGGTATAGATGCCGTGACAAAGTTTCCATTCGACAATGTTACTCTGTTTTTCAAGACTGATACGCTATAGTCAGATGTGTTTAAAGTTGAACAAAACTCAATAAGCGATAAAATCCACGCTTTGAGCATTTCAATGCGTGGAAAAACAGCTCCCTTTTGAATACCAACAAAACCCACGCTTGTAAATTGTTCAACAAAAATCCAGCGTTCCACGCGCTCGTACGATACCCCCTGATACCACAGTTTGGAATTTTCGTCGTACAAACCACACTGACCCGCCAGGTTCAATAGCCAAACTTGTTGTTCTCTTGTGGAAAAGGCAATGCTTTGCACTGCCTTACACAAGCTACCGAATAATTGTTTAAAATTCGCATTTTCTCCCTTTACGAGAAAGTTTTCCCACACGGCAAAGTCATAGTTGCGCTTGAATTGCACAATACAGGCATCCAACAGCGTGCGCGTGGCGTCAGATAGAACAAGACGCGGAATTTCTTTCGTCTGCGAAAAGAAGAGTTTATCGAGTTTTGCAACAGCATCATCTCGTTGTTTGATCGCTTCGAGCTGTTTTTTTTCGTCTTGAGCAATGATGGCCAGTGTCATGAAAATGGTAAATTGTAGATACTTCACCATGAGTTCCTTAGAATACTGATACATGGCGCCGTCACGATGACCGGAAAACAACCACTTTCGATCAGGATTGCGATTGTTCCATAGATTCTCTTGTAATTCAGCAGTACGATATGCGTGATTAGTAACTTCAAACGAAATGTATCTCGTATAGCGATCAAACGTTTCAAGTTCAAAATCAAACGTTCGACGAAGCCATGGAACTTGCAAACGGAGTTGTAATATTCCAATATCTTTCAAGTTTACATCGAGTCCAGCGCGCATATAGAATGGCAATGACAAATGTCTGTCATCTGTGTCTGGAAGCTCAATTTCCGTTCCCATGACAATGAGACTTCTCCAAGCACTTAAAATCCTATTCGCTTTCTGCAGCACCTGAACGGTGTCTATAAACGATGGTTCTTGCAACTCCCTCGCCACTCGACGACGCAATTCTTTCAGCGCTTCAAACGTCGTCTTAATCCGTTGTGAACTACTGGGATACTTTGATCGTATGATATTTGGGTCTTGTAGTGTTACCTCCTTTAAAAAGACACTTCGCACTTGATCATATGTTTTTGCACGATTTAAAAACGCCACAAACTCATCCCAATACAGAATCGTGTGCTCAATTTGAAACGAGTGACCAAAATATAGTGGAGAAGATGCCTTATCGAGCGGTTTCAAGTCCCGTACAATGTATTGCGTCCCACTTTTGGATACAACCTGATCCATCTGGTATTCTTCAATTAATTCCCATTGTGTGACCCAGACATTATCTTTAAGTGCACCAATCATCTCAGCGAGTTGCTTGATTTGCTTCATGAAATCACTTTCGGGTTTGTCGCGACGTTGCGCAACATTTGTGATCAGCGCAATGTGGCGATTAACTCGCTCAAGCTTTGGGACAGTATCAAGAATTCTTTTGTCGTCCAAGATTGAAACAATACTAGGGATAATATACGATTCGTAGTTCTTCACACGGTCCTTGGTCGCAATTGCATCCAACCATCCCTGAATCTGTTTGGTGTTTGGGTTATTATCGATGGTTCCCAGATCAATTACATCCTGAACACGGAACTTTTTGGCAATGTCTAAAAATTTTTTGACCTTTTCGCGTTCGTCCGCTGATGCAGGCGTCTGGAGAGGTTCTCCTGTAATTTCAGATACATGCTCGCGGAAAAACTTATCAATTGCAAATTCAATGTTTGCATACTTGATATACACATTGCGCAAACGACCGTGTTCACCAGTGATCGTGTCCAAGGTCACATATGCGTTCCGAAGAGCTTCAAGTTGTTTCTTGTATTCGCCAGTGTCTGGATCAGTAAAATTATCCAAATCGTTCAGATAGCTTTGCAAATAACGCCTCAAGTTCTTGACAGTTTTCGCGTGCAGTGTCTCAATCCTTTTCATATCAGTTTCAACAGTTTTCACACCGTTAAACGCCTCTTGATAATCACCGATCACGAACTTGCGCACCGTATTGTAAAGCCTTTTGTACCACGCGCGTGTGTCTTCCATTTTCGGCGGTTGCGAAGCGTTTCGAATGTCATCCATGTTCTCATTATGTTTTTCTTCACCATTACGATAAATGACAATTAGCGCATCAATGTTATTCAAGTCGGACTCGCTGAGATTTTGCTTGGGAAGACGATTGTACCAAGCGAGAATGTCATCATCGAATTTGACAGTCGAAACCTTGGCCGTATTCAGAAAAACTGCCGATTCTTGAAGCAAACCGTCAGCAGTCTGCAAATCTGCAGCCAGGTCAACATCAGACAAATTGTACAAGTCAGCATCTCCGTATTGTTCCAAGCGTTTACGAAGAGCATCGAGACGCCTCCAAGGGTTTTTTTCAATGTATGCCTTTTTCAATAGCAACTCGGTTTGTTGTTTGAGGCGCTTGATTGTTTCCTTCAACTTGCTATCCGTGGTCGCATCGCGCAAAAGCGGGAAAAACTGGCGCGGAAGGTGTTTGTCCAGATACTTAATCATAAAGTCACGATTGAAAGTGTCTAAGAAATTTCCCTGGGGTACTTTCGATATGGCATTGTACTCATGCATCCATCCAGCAACCTTCCAGAGAAGAAAGAGTGTTTCATCAGCGTGCAAGACATCCAAAGAACGCGCAAAGAGGGCATTTTTAACAGCTGAAGATGTCAGGGTGGTGACAATGGACTGGTGCAAGTCGTCACATGCAAGCAAGTTATCTTCCAAGTACACGACACCACGCGAAGAGCGCACAATCAAATCGTAGTCGGATCGAGGGAAACGCTTCAGGCCCCCAAACCACGTGTAGGAAATGTTTCGGCGAGTGTCCTTGTACCCAAAGTAACAACCGGGCTCCTCTTGCGCTTGCCAACAACATGCCCAACGTCCCTCTCCAAGAATTCGACCACCTTCCGTGGTGCTGTAAACGACACCGTACGTTGGGCGAGGCGCTGTTGTGGTTGAAATGGGTGTATTGGCGCCTGGACGTTGAATGTAGAAACGCCTTTGATCATCTTCAGTGGACTCGTTCTCCGTTTTAAAAAACTCTCGGGGGTTTTGACGTAATTTCCGAAGAGCTCGCTCAACCTCCTCACGCGTCCAAGTGAGCACTTGAGCCCCATCGTCCGTGTGTCCAAGCATTTCAGAGAGGGCAATTAACTTGCCCACACTCTCTGGGGACGATCGGGACATGACAGAGTCTTGTCGAATGGTTTTCAGACTCGGTTTGTCATTGGCTGAGACGCGTCGAGGTACCAGAAGGTGAAACCGAGTCTCGCCAAAGCGATCACTTTCCCAAGCTTGACGGTTAAAATCCATAAAATGATCATTTTTTAATCAAAAAGGGTTATACGGGTCTTTTCATATCTTTCCCAGCACGGACGCTGACTTTTCATCGTCTTCTTCTGCCTCTTCAAGCTGCTCCTTCAGGGCTTTTAGGCGCTTTACAAACTCTTCTGCCTTTTCGACAAAGGCTTTAGCGCCTTTTGTCAATTTCAATTTCTCATTATAAAGAGCAATGTAATTGCGTTTCAACTGGTCAATGTAAAGCTTCCAAATTTGCAACGGCAAATGGTGTTTGAGGTAGTGCATCATGTCGTCCACAGTCAAATGAAAGACAGTCGGGTTTGGTTCCAAAAACTCATTGTACTCGTGCATCAATTGCGCAACGCGCAGCAATTGCACGAGAACCTCAGGGGTGTTGAGGCGTTTGGCGGGTTCCTCAATAAGTGCCGACTTGACGTCGGGAGCGAGTAAAATGTCGACAATTTCCTCGTGGATGGCGTTAGAACGCGACAGGTTGCGCTCCAAGTACACGACACCACGACCATTGCGCACAATTTGATCATAGTTGGCTACATTAAATGTCTGGAGACCTCCAAACCACTTGTAGGGCATGACACGCTCCCATTTTTTGAAACCAATAAGGCACCCTGGGTCTTGCATGGGGAGCAAGCAACAGGCCCACTTGGGATCTTCCAACCACCGGTAGCCACCACCAGTCACCAAGTTGTCAGTTAGGTAACGCAAACCGTACTCGCGGAGCGGATCACAACGACCCCCATTGAGGCGACAAGAGACGACTGGTTGAGTCGTCGTGGCCACCCCGGGACCAGGAGTCATACGAGAAACGTTTTCACCATCTTCCAGTGGAAACTTGATTTTGTTGAGAAGCGCTCGGTACGCTGCATAAGAGAGCGAAAAGACGTACAACTTGTAGCGTTCCTCCAAGTCTTCTGTCTCATTTCCAGGAGGCAACACCAAGTGCTTGTCTTGGCACACTTCAGCCACCTGGTAGAGTTGTCCTTGCAATTCCGGAACGCTTCCAATAATGGTATCATCCGTCAACTCTAGTTTGACGGGAGTTCTTGTTCCTCGCGGAGCGGCATTGTGAAGACGATTGCGAGCATCAAAAACGTCAGTCAAAATCAATTCTTCCATTTTGGCGAAATTAACAATAAAATGTTCCTGTCCTAATACTCTGGCAGACATAAAAAAAGATGGAACGTTGTAGCTGGGTCTTGGACGACAAGACGGAACGCCAGTGTTCCAAGCATGTCAAAATTACAGTTTCAAATGGCGCTCATGGCTTTTGCTGGGTCCATTGGGGCAAATGGTATCGCGAACAACACCAACTCAAAACCACTCCAGAGCCTTGGGAAATGCTCAAACTCGACATTGCTCCCGACTTGACCAAAATTTCCCGAGATGCCGCCAAAAATATTCGAAAGATGCTTCGAACCTTTCCGGGGTCCATTGTGTCGGAAGATGGCCTCGTGTACTGTTTTAAACTCCACGAGGGCTGTGACGACCCCCACTACCACAAGATTGGCTTTGTTGGGCGCGTCGAACGACTGGCTGATCGACTGGACAATGAGTGGAGGGACTGTGAGCTAGGTGAGACTTGACCATCCGGGGCCGTCAGGCCCCGGGTTCAAGTCGAAAAAAAGGAAAACACACACTAACGCGCTTTTCTTTTTAAGGTGAGTTTTTAGTGTCTCGCACAAAGATCAGACACGCGCTAACGCGCGTGTCCGACCCTTTGTGCTCTTAGTTTCCAAATGGCCCGTCAAGTTCCCCGACTATGCCGAATCGCTCATTCACCTCTACCTGAACCATTACCGGGTCCATAGGTGGGTTCTGTACGCTGCCAAGGCGCCACCGGGACATCAAAAGCGCTACATTTCCACCTGGTATGGCACAGACGACATTGTCCAGGATGCTCTCATGCAGGACGACAAGTGTCCCTCGTGGTTGCCGGACCACATGTTTGGACTGACCAAGGCCTCTCGAGACATTTCTCTCAAAACCAAGGCATCTGAGAGGTATCGCATGGAGGATGAGTGGTTCTTTTGCGAATACGAGTACATTCAGCGTGTCATTGAGTGCGTCGTCAAGTTGCTCCAGTCGGACGTTGCCAAGTCGGCAGAGAGCTGGTACAGTGTCTTTCAGTGATATGAATGTAAAAATTGAAAATAAAACAAGCTTCTGTTTTTAAGAATAAATGGAGGGTAGTGGGGACCCAAAGAGGGGTCGTTTTGACACATGGACGGAGAAGCAAGTGCTTGACATGCTCTTCATGGGCGGTCGGGAGGTTATGAAGACAATTGATGTTATGGACTTGATTTTCATGTACCAGGCATACCCCGGGGTTCGCGAGCGTTTCGACAGGGATGATACCTGGAGTTACATTTACCTAAACAGGGTGGTCATGGTCATGGAAAGAGACGAGGGTATATCTCCCAGACGCGTGGGACCTGATAATCGCAAAAATTGTATAGCTTGGTACCTTGCCTACCAGCAATACCTGTATGAACAGACGAGCAAATACGAGGGCATTACTGGAATTTTTACAAAAAACCAAGAAACTGTAATGGTGATACCATATTACTCGAATGGGGGCGTCAACCGATTGGCGTTGAAAGCAACTTCTGCAGCAGGGGACGACGTACTAGACCATGTCCTGGGCAAAAGTATGGCATTGCGAACAGGGACCGGAGTAGTACGAACCCAACAAATGGACGTTCACACTGTCTTTTCATTTCAAGGTGCATTTATGCTGACTGAAGAAGTTGCCCAGACTTATTACACGCTCATGGACCGTGGCTGGTTCATCAAGATTAAACGAGGTGAAAACTTGAAAAACACTCGTTTGATCAAGGAAACAATAAATTAAAATGGAAGAGGACTTCTTTTCGCACCCAGTGGCTGTAACCCAGACACAGTTCCCTTGGAAATCCACCGCGCTACAAGTAGCGCGGTGGACTGTTCACCACTTTCAACAAGTCTGGAGGATGATTGTATCCATTGTGCTGTCTTTGGTCATTTACACGCTGTTCAGCTGGTTGCCAAACATCTTTGCCATGTTTTTAGCGGCATTTCTTTTGTGTGCGTTTGGTCAATATGATGTGAACATTGTGCAGAGAAGATACAGCAATAATAAAAATGAGTAAGGTGTTGCGTAACAAACACAACTACAAGGGATCCGGGGATGGGTACAAGCTGTCGGGAAACAAGATTGAATGGACAGGCGATGACAATTTTATTGTGGGCGATGATGCGGTAGTCTTTGGTGACGGCAACAAAATCCTTGGAAAGCGCGCACGTGTCAAGGGCAGTCACAACACTGGCGCAGGGGACGATGCCAAGATTGAGGGGGACATGAACAACTGGAAGGGACAAGGATGTGAAATGCAAGGGTTTGGTAACAAGTTAAATGGACAAGTGCTTGTCCGTGATCCACACCAGGAAGAAGAAGACGAGCTTCAGGAGTTTTATCAGGAGGTTGCGCGGGAACAAAACAAGAAGCGCGCACGTCCTGATGATCGCCTGAAGCACATTGAACATCCCAATCCAAAAGTTGACTTGCAACACGACAAGGAGGCAACATCTGAAGCGTCTCGGTGCTGTATTTGTTTGATGAATGAGAGCATTTGTGCAGCCATGCCGTGCATGCACAAATCTTATTGTGTCAAGTGTGCGCTTCAAATGACCTTTCCAGACGAAAAGCCACTGGAAGTGGGACACACGGTGTGTGCCGTGTGTCGAGATGTGATTACTGGTATTAAACGCGTTTATTGATTCATAAACTTATGTAAGTCTGCCCGAGATGCTCTTTTTATCGTGTTCCAGTATCTATTCCAGAGCATCTCCCGAATCTCTTGTTCATATTCCTTTAACAAGTCAGCGTCACACTCGGCTGCAACGGCAGAAGGGGTAACCTCTTCTCCCCTCTCTTGCAGATGCTGGACTGCCTTCCTGAATCTGGCAGGAACGTTGAACAGGTCACCAATGGACTCAACGGTACAGTCTGGTGCCATAACACCCTCAATGGGTTTGCGCTCGCGCATGTGGTCAGACACGTACTTGCATCTGTATGTTACGAGTTTGCCCTTTTTCTCATATTGAAGCACCTTTACCACAAACCCTTCTGCATAGTTACCCAAGCAGGACGGAAGCATGTTGATACTCTTGAAAAGGTTATCCAATCTCTCGGGAGATGTTTCGTCCGCATATTTACTGTCGTAATAAATGCGAGCCTGTTGAATTCCTGTATCCTTTAGAATCTCATCCATTTCTTCAGGTGTCATACAAACAGAGGTACCAGGTGCAATAATCTCATAACACATCCAATAAAACCTCGGCACTTGTTTGTACATGATGTGACAGGAACGGGTTGCGCGCATAGCTTCTCCGTGATAAACGTAACCAGGACGAAAGAGGTAGGCGCGGGTTGAAAGAGCTCGGCATGTACGTTCCCAAACACTCTGATCCGCTTTCACAGGTTTACCCTTGTTAAAAAACAAGAGTGGGGAATGTTCATCCGGTCTGTAAACGGTAAAGTTGGATCCGTCGATTTTCTCCTGGACAATCAAGCGCCCTCTTTCCGGCCACTTGCGGTTCTCTGAGCCATGTTGAATTTCAGGCAATTTCACAGTACTAGGGAAACCCTCTATTTGCATTTTTTTTTCAATCCAAGTTTAATTCTTCCATTCCCTCAATCCCTCCTTGGCGCTCCCGGAGAATTTGCGCGATACCCGTCAACCCTGCGCAATGTCCCGGGTCACCATACACTTGACACCAGAGTCCCTTGGTTTCGCCAGGTAGCATGTGCAACAACTCTTGGGGGATTTCAACCAAGATAAAGGAAAAGTGATACTGGTCCACTGGAATGGATCGGGCGTGCTCCAGGACACGTCGAACGCGATCAGCATGCTCATCCTTTGTCGTGGCGTTTTCCTGATTGTACGAAAATGCCTGAATACGTCCCAGTGGCACCTGCCGTAACACGGACTCAATCTTGTCAACACGCAGACCATGAAAAGTGCCCACATAGTGAGCGACAATGGCCATGAAAGGGACTACTCTGTGCATGTCTCGACAGGCATGGTGAACCAACATGTGTGCGTCATGTTGACCCAGTGTCCTTTTCAGAACCATGCAAACGCTAATGGCATGCGTCGGGTGCACGCACAATTCTTTAATGACCCTCAACGTTTCCATGAATCCAAAGACCCAGAATAAAATAAAATGTCATATTCTTGATCATGTTCCAAAACAAAATTACTCAAATGGTGAAAACTTCGATAACCAACAAGGTAAGCTCTCAGAAACTCCTGGCCAAAGAATACTATCTTTCTTCGTACCCACGTTTTACCGTTAATTACATATCTACCAAATCCGTGATAGCAAATGTACGGGTGACACTTGTATACTTGGTGCGGGTGTGGTAAACCCTTCCAGACAATGCTTCGAAACGTGGCGCTTTCAGCGGCATCTTCATACCAGCAGTTGATGATTCTAATATCCACGTGCAATGGCACCAACTTTCGCGTGTAGTGACACAGTTGTCTGGCCGTGTGATAGTAAAGTCGAGCGTCGCCCAAGTGCAATAAAATGAAATGAATGAGCTCCTTGGGTAGCGACATTTTTTTTAGCGCGAAACAAGAATAACAAATGAAATGGGGACATCTTTTTTTTTTTCTTTTCAAACACAAGAAAAATGCAGAGTTCTCATAGTGGTGTAGGCGTAGTCATTCAGCTCTCCCCGTTCCAAGAGAGTTGCCATCGTGCGCTCCTAACGGTTCAAAAACACTTACCAGGGGTCAAAAATGTAGTCATTGTGAGTTCTCGCGAGTTGCATCGCAAACGCGAAGACGACAAAAAGTATCCCAGTCTGAAAATTGCCTATCAGGTGACACCAGATGGGAAACCGGATTATGACCACATTCCATTCAACATGGTGCACAACATCCCACCCGATTTGCAATGCAATAGACCAGAGTTTTTGCAGCAATATCTGCAAAAGCGCGTTGAAAAGACCAAAACGCAACACCGACACGGTTTAATACCTCAAATGAACTTCCAGGCGTCTGAGTTTTCCTTCTTTTATGTCTTTTGGGCGCTCATCTTTGTCATTGACTGGTGGAGGAACTTGTTTGCGTCCTTTACGCTGCACACAGGACACTACTGGTGTTCCTATGAGATTTTGCACGGATACAAGCGGGCCATTGAGACACCCCACAAGAGTCCCTGGTTGTCGTGCTGTGGGTACTGGGCAAAGGGTGATCGATCTTCATTGATGGCTTCGTCACGTTTTGCAGTTGCCACGGGTCCCTCCTCGGACTTTGATGGCTGGCGCTACTTTTTGTACACACTCTACAGACGGCAGTTGGGTGCATCCGCCAACCATGGGAAAAGACTATGGTGGATCATTTTTTTAGCGTATTCAGCACTCGTCGGTATCACCTGGTGGTCCCCCGTCATCTCGTGGATCACCCACTTTGTTTGGAGTGCCACCAAACTCCACCAGACTGTTGGATTGGGTGTTCCCTTGGCCATTGACAACTTTACAAACCCTTGGGGAACATTTCAAATTGCATTCAAGGTTGTTCAGGCAGTCTTTCATGGTCTCTTGCTGCGCCGGTATGTTGTCTGGAATAACATCTTGTACACGATTATTGTTCCACTGCTTTTCCCGCTTTTTATGCCAGTGCTGGGCATTGTTATGGTAATTGCAAACGTCTGGCTAAAGTACCCGCAGTTTGAGGAGGATTTGCAAACGTTTGAAGATGAGAACTTGGAGGAGACGAGTAACAATGTTCACAAGATGGATGAGTGATATTGTAAATGCCGTGCATTTTGCAATATCACGAAAAGATTAAAAAGTTACGTCCAAGGAATAAAACCTGTGCTTAAACTTCCGCGTTTATTTTCAAATACATTTCTGGGAGTCTCACCGATTCGAGCAAGTTGGCACCCACAATTCCCCTGGGTGATCTCTTTCCAACACATTGGAGCTTCCAGAGAATACACGAGTCATTTTCGTCCTCGGGCTTTTCCGCAAATGTCACCTCGTGTGTCACTGGGTCCACCCGCAGGTACTGGCCAGTGAGATTGGAAATGCGCGCATACCGCGTGTCATTGTTATGAATGTCAATGGTGAAACCCGTCGAGTCCTCAAAGAGATCCCGTTCAAGTGTCACGTGCTTGGATGACGAGCTCAAGAATAACGTCTTGTCCCACAACCGAATGGCAATGCAATTGTCGCGACGTGTCACCTCGTTTCGCGGGACTTGCAAAAATGACGCTGTACTCGACTTGGTGACACTCAGTGTCACCACACTTGTCTCGTACTCTGTTTCACGGCCCCTCTTGCTCATTTTGTAATTTTTTTAATGAGTGATGAGCAGTTTTGATAAACGTGTCCAAGCGTCTCTGGACCGTGCCAGACGACTGACAAAGGGACAAGAAGAACTTGAAGCGCTTGCAAGGCGACGACAAGAGCTGTTGAAGAAATCCGAAAGGAAAAAGTGCCAATGGAAGTGGTTCAAGCGATCAATACTTGTCACTAGTTTGCTGTTAGTGTCCTTTCTTGTGGTTTCAATTGGTGTTGTGCTTGAACCAAAGTATTTTGGTAACGTTGATAATGTACTTTTCAAGGCAGCTGGAGTTTCCTTGATATTTAATGCGTTTTTTTGGTGCATTTATGCCGACGTCCAATTTTAAAAATAAAATTCAAGTTATGAGCAGAGGGGTTGTCGTTAGTTGTTCAGTGTGTTCCAGGGGGATAAATGTCGATGAGACATTTTGTCCTTGCGACCATTTGAGTCTTTGCCAGTGGTGTCTGGAACGATCCAAGAATCCAGCCAGTCCATTGTCCATTTACTGTGACGCGTGTGACAAAAAGGTTTCCGTCAAGCGCCGGACCCAAGAGACGTCCTCCTCTTCTTGCTGTAGCACCCTCGCATGGATGCTTGTCATTTTTAGCATTTTTGCGCTCTTTGCCGGTTTTTTGGCGCTTGGTCAAGCGACACATTTGACCACAAATGACATTCGAAGCGATTTGAAGGAACTTTCCATATCCTTGACCAGGGTCAAGGTAGAGGTTAGGGGTTTTGTGGAGCGCATCCAGGAGCTGGAAAGGTTTCGCGAGAGACTTCAGACCATTGGGAGATTGAGAGAGTAGAATAAAGGAGAACAAAAAAACAAATGAAGGGTCCTGATGAAATCCCCGCACACATCAAGGCCATGGTGCCTGTTCGAAATGACATGGCCATTGCCACCTTTCTCAAGAGTCGCTTGGGGGATCAAGTCAAGTCCCTGTTGGAAACGACTGACCACAAGCGCGTCAAGGGGAAACCCGTAAAAAAACCCCTGGATATGTTTGAAAGGCTCTGTCCGCGTTCCATCAGGGGTTACACACTTGCCCACTACTACGAGGGTTCCGTACTGCTGCGCTACGATGGGCCTGTGAACCCGGATGGGAGCACTGTCATTCGCATTAAGGACTATGCAGTGTCTTTTAGTGGTATGGGAAGTGATGCACTTCCACATTTCCGCACACCATGCACCATGTACGCCTTCACGTGCCAAGAGTACAGCAACTACTCTGAGCACCACTTGGCAGGCGCGTTGAGCAGCATGGCAACACACAAGGCCTATCGGGACGCTGACAAGGAGATGCAAAATGCCCAACGTGACCAGGGAGGTCTGCCTCATGCGTCGTTTGACTTTGGGCCAAACACGCTCAACTGCAAAAAGACGCAGGTTGCGCTCAAGACACAATCTGTCAAGGATACGAGGTATCACTACAATAACCCAGACTTTATGGCGTCCACGTATCGAGTGTATGGTGACCCCTTGTGGCCTCCCTTTGAGAAGCGTCAGGAAGACATGTGTCAGTTGGAGATTGAAAGGCGACAACAGGCACCGCCTCCAGCACCCAACATGAACAACCTCTGGGAAGGCATTATTTACATTCCGGGAGATGAATGCAAGCGTATGGGGTTGCCGGTGTATAACAGGGAATTGGCATGGGAATTGCACAAGGAAAAGATACAAAGAGAACGAAGGAAGACTGAGCAAGAAGAAGAGAAACAACTTCCAGTGTTTGGGGAAGCCATGGACACTGCGGAAGATGAACCATTAGAAAACTTTGACGGGACGACTAGCGAGTACTGGGGAAACACTAGAGACGACTTGTTGGCGCGTTGTTGGTATGCACTTCCACCCAACCACATTCTCGCGTGGCCCCTGGCAACGTCAGACAGTCACCGAAAACAAATGGGTGTGCGTGAAGTGCAAAACTGGCACATTTACACAGATGGTGGTAAAACGACACATTTGTTTTGCTATTTGGTACCAGACACGACCATGAGAGGACTAATGACAGAGTACAACTTGCGCTGGTCCGATCGAGTTGACGTGCGTCCCTTTGGGGACTTTGGTGTCATTGTTGCGCCCTTGAACAACATTTCCCAGCCCCATGTGATTGGCAGAGTGCGTTTGGAGTGTCGCATACACTTTGCCATGGTTGCGTGGAATGAACCGCCTGCCGACCGACCAATCATTGCACCTTGCTTGCATCCCCAAATGCCTGGCATCATGGCTTTTAAACAGACTCCGTTTTAGAAGTGATTAATAAAATCACTTCATGTTAGGGGGTTTGCTTAAATATTGTCGCGCGGACTTTGTCGTCAATGTTTGGCCTCAAATTTCCTCCCAAGTTTCCCGCAGCGTAAAAGGTCTGCTGCAAGAATATCAATGGGAGCCAGAAGCGGGTGACGCGATTGAAACCTTTCGGACTACTGGAAAGCTCAACTCAAACGCCCTTGCTTGGGTGGCTGGTATGCGTACATCCGACGCGTCCGTCAAGTATTCGTACTTTTCAGACGGTTACTGCATGTGGACAACAGAAACGACTCGTATTGCAGTCATTCACTACCCCAAGTCCATTGCCGTTTGGAAAGGTGCCAAGAAACCCGACTATGTCGACGGAAAACCTCAGTTTGAAAAGACATCGAATGAGGTTTTTAGCTTGAAGGATGTGACTGAGAGGCTGGTCCAAGAAGCGCTATGATATCGGGGTAATGCGTAAGCATTACCCCGATATCGCATGGGTATTAATAAAAGAATTTCCGTGATACTCTTTTTTTTTATTCCCTTTTCATCGATTCTTTTTCAGACTTGATTTTTTTGGTGGACTTTCAGAGACCCAGTGGCGCGCGAAAAACTCCCGTATGTAGCGAAACACCCACCAAATGAGCCCGATAATTGCAATGAAAATCAAAAGTGCCACCAAAGCGTCTGACGCAACTTTGGCCGTTGGCAAGAAATCACCCCCGGACCCCCCCATTCTTTTTGTTTTTGGGTTTCGCGAAGTTTGAGAATGTGGTGTAGCGTTCCGTTTCGCCATTGTTATTTTTTGTAAAGATGGGAAAGGGTGGCGTCATTTCCAAGGAAAAGCGTGGCAGCAGATCAAAAAAGTTGCAAATGTTGATCCCTCTCCCGGCCATTGTCAAGCGTATCAACGAGAAGAAGCCCCGGGAAAAGCGCATGGGTTCGCGCGCCATGGTCCATGTCGCGGCGCAAGTGGAATACCTGTGCCGCTTGCTGATGGAGGACACTTGCTTGCGTGTCAAGGATGGCTCCAGCAAAACGGCCAATGTCAAGCACCTGGCCCAGTCCCTGAATGACCCCACGACGCCCTTTTACGGTGTCTTCAACAATCGCATCGCCTGTGTGTACACGACCAAGGACACTGACGCCAACGAGGATGAAAATGCCCAAGAGCCCGCTGTCATTGTTGATGAAGAGTGATAATAAAAAAAAAGAAGATAATGATATAAACTCATCCATTGGGTTTTTAAAATGGTACCACCTGAGTTTTCTCCCACTCCTTAATGATTGCATCCGTGTCATGACCAAGCCTAATCATACACCGAAGACAATGTTCATAAGCACCGAAAGCAAAACACCTGAACCGGTTATCCTTGCATTTTCTTCTATTACAGCAAGAAACAATGCCTTTATCGCAATTCACAAAATGCTTTGTTCTTTGCTTCTCGCTGTAAATCCAGATAAAATTTGGTACATACCTTTCTATCATGTACCCGAGTGTTTCCCCGCAAAAACATTTCTGTATCTTTATTTCATCAGTAAAATTATTTGAAACCTCCCTACAAAACTCATAAAAACAAGAAATTGTAATAAGCGCGTGCTTCGCAAAATACTTGAATATTAGATGTTGTCGTTGTTTCGGTACATGTACGGTAACATTTGGCCATTGTTTCATTGGTTTCAATAGGTTGAACTGATTACGGAGAGCTCTAAGTATGTATCGAATAATCATTTTGTAAATGTCACGACCTATATACTTGATAACAACTTGACGCCCCTCATCCATCTTAAAAAAAAATTACAAGTGGCGTTTATTGTTACTTTCAATCTTTTTCAATGACCGTCTGGCCTGGTCGAGTGCCAGCTGGCGTATCCCGGAAGGTGACGCCGAGTCTGAAGAAGATGACAATGTTGGTGTTGACACTGGCGATCCTCCAGTGGAATATGTCCGCAAAATTGCCGGTGGTCGAATCTCCGGCTGCGTCAGTGACCGAGCCCTCATGGGTCTTTTTTTGGAAACTCACGAGGTGAAAAGAGTGCACTTCGTAATATCCCAACCATCTCTAAATGAACTCGGTCTCCTGCCAAGGCCACTGTCGAAAATGGTCAGATCCAATCCAGGTACCCAGATTTGATCTGACCATTTTTAACACCAACTCCCTACCCCTCTAAAAAAAAGTATGTCCACCATATCCTCGACATCAGGTCGACCTCAAGGTCGACCTGATGAAAACCCTGGTTGGTGCTCGTACAAGTCAATATGTCATGTAAACACCTCCGCTGTTTTCAAGTCGAACATTATTAGGTGACAATGACCTCCATCTGTGGGACATGGGACACATGGATTTTTTCAAAGGGGTAGGGAGTTGGTGTTAAAAATGGTCAGATCCAATCCGGGTACCTAGATCTGATCTGACCATTTTCGACAGTTGCTTAGTTTAAACGTTGAGAACTCGCGAGGTGAAAACAGTGCACCTCGCATTTACATAACATACTCTATTCAACTCTGAATTTTCTCAACACTTGAAATCAGGTCACTGTCGAAAATGGTCAGATCCAATCCAGGTACCCGGATTTGATCTGACCATTTTTAACACCAACTATATACCCCCTTGGAAAAAATCATGTCTATCATGTCCCTGACATCAGGTCGACCTGGAGGTCGACCTGATTAAAACCCTGGATGGTGTTCATGGAGGTGGTAATGTCATGAAAAGAGCTCCAAGTTTCCCGAGACCTACCCCTGAAGGTGACAATGACTTCCATCTCTGGGACATGGCAGACATTGATTTTTCCAAAGGGGTATGGAGTTGGTGTTAAAAATGGTCAGATCAAATCCGGGTACCTGGATTGGATCTGACCATTTTCGACAGTGAGCATAGAGAGAACTTGGAGTTTGATTAGAGTAGGTTGAATGGGTGCGAGGTGTACTAATGGGGTTGTTTTTTTTTTTTTCATTTTACTGGGAGTTTCACAATAACTTCACTGGTTCGCATGAGGCGAGATTCCAAGTCTACAGTCGATGCTGCTACCTGCGACAAGTGCTGAACCAAGTTCGTTTGAGAGGCCTGGGTGAGTGCTTCATTGCCCTTTTGTAAGAAAATGGCACCCTGTTCAAGCGCCTTGCTGACATCCTGGGGATGAACGGCACCCATGAGAGATGTTACGTGATCGACAAGTTGTTTTCCACGTTCCATATCCATGTTGGAGAGTGCATCAACCAACTTTTTCGCCGTTTGAGATGCCGCGTCAACTGTTGCGGGTTGAAGACCTTGCAACAGGTTACGCGAGTGTGCCATCATGTCCTTGAGACCTTGCACCATTTCGTCAACCTTGTACGTTTGGAGTAAACCCTGAGAGAATTGAAAAAGCGTATTAGTAGTGTTCTATCGACTTGAGCCCGCGGGGGCAAATGCCCCCGCGGGCGGTCAAGCCTTTACCTCAATCTGCGTCTTGCTACCCGTCGTCACGTCCGTCATTGTCTTGGTGTAATCGTGCATCTCAAAAACCTTTTCCATCAAGTCAGTGGCTCTCTTAACACCTGGGGATGTCACCGTGACTGGAATCAAAATGACGACAGCCACTGAAAATCCAATAATGCACAACATGATGATACATTGAACAATAAAGGACGCTCGAGCGTACCAGAGCATTTGCTCTTCAAACGTCATCATTTTCATCATTTTCCGAGGCTTCTTGGGTTCCTCCAAGTCATTTTCAAACAGGCGTGAACCCTCATTGTCTGACGCGCTCTCCAGGCCAAAGTCCCCTGGAATACCGTCAACGTCCACTGTGAGCTTGTTACGACGCATCCTCTTTTTTTTTTTGTCAAGACAAAAAAAAAGATTCTCAAATTTTTGCTTTAGAGTTGAAAAAGATTAAAAGGAATGAAGAGGGCTGCTTTGGAAGAAGAACGAGCCGAAGCGGACAAGCGCAAAAGCAATACGCGAAAATGGATGCAAAAGTTGACCAATCATCCTATCCCGGACATTGAAATTGAACTGTTGGCCATGTACACTAAGCTTACTGGTGATACGAATATCAAAAAGGCCAAATGGAACAAGAACATGCTTATGACACCCGAAGGTGACAATGTGCTAGTTTGGAAATCCCCCATGTCTGAAAGCGTTCGGTATGGCTCTGATGCACAACTGTGGCCAGTGCATGACTATTCACTATGGCCCCTCAGTCACGAGCGCACATACCAACCTCCTCAGTTGCCAAGGGACGTTTGGCAGTGTATTTGCACCTTTTTGACACCGCGCAATCTACTGGTTTTGCGCAAGGTGAACAAGAAACTGTATGACATTGTTTGCAATGAGAAGGCATCCTGGTGGACCACGCGCAGAGCGCAGCTTATCCAGCGGTACCCAGGGTTAGACTTGCCAGTCAAAATGTGGCTCTTTTACGCCCGCTGGGAAAGACTTGATACACGCCGGGCTACCTACACGGACTTTAGCAACTTTTGCGTCTTGACACTACCTCCTTTTACGCAAGCGTTTACGAGAGCTGAAGGTGATAAGAGGGAACCTTCACTTGCCTATTATCAAAACCGAGCAAAAAACCGCAACGGAAACTATCGCGAGTTTACGCGCGTCGCAGGACATGCGTATATTGGCGTAATGTCTCATTTTATTTGTCTACTGCAAACAAAATCCTCTCCGTGCTATGTTCTATTCTGGGGTAATCTTTCATCAGCGTCTGCATGGAAAGAAATATCCTGGGATTACTATGCGAAATATTTATTGGATGACAGAAAAATTGTGTCATATCTGGAACACTGGGATTGCTACAAGACCTTGAAGGATAAAATTAAAGTTCCAGAGTGACTGAGGGACGTATAACCGTTTCTTCTTGGGCCCTTGTCAAGTTTTTGGGTAACTCTGGTAACTCAGTTTGAAGAAACACTTGGCGCAAGTTATTACTGACAGGCCTTGCCACGGACTTTTGCACATCTCGTGTGCGCTCCATTTGTTGCTCAAATCGCACCATCATTTCGTCGACATTTTGAACATTCAGCGGAATGTCCTTGAGAACGCCCGAAGCCTGAGAAAAGTTTTGAACACATATACTCAAACTCTGAGTGCGTTCAATCTCGTTCAACAACATTCGAAACTTTGTGAAAATGTCAACCAGTGACTGGCGTGTTTCAACTGCCTGCAACTGCATCTGAGCCTCTGATCGGGCCATTTGTTCGTCCCCAGTGTCCAGGTAAGATAACCCTTGCTTCGCATACTGCTTGACAATGGTGTCTTGGTACATGATTTGTCTGTTCAAGTCCCTGACACAATCCTTGATACGTTCAATTCGCTGAACCAGATCATTTTCATGCTCCACTTCTCCGACTGGTTTACAAAAGTACGCCCCCACGTTCCACATTTTTTTTAAAATGCTCAAGGGGGTTCCGGATGAAGACAAAAGGCGCATTGAGGACATTACAGAATGCGTCCGAAAGTTTTCAAGACCTGGGGCCAAGTTGACAATGGTTGTGAACCTTGAACAAACGTACAATCTCATTTACAGCCTCGATTACCGAGGACTCGATCTTGCAGATTTCAGGAAAGGTGCACCTGAATACGTTGCGAGAGTGTTTTTCAGACATTGCCTCGATACGCTTTGTGTTACAATATACAAAATGGGAAGAGACGCCTTCAGCCTGTCAAAGTTGCCTGAGGAGGACAAGGAGCGACTCAGGAACATTGCTAATGACTTGGCAAAGCACATAAGCGGTCACTCTAAAGTTATCGAGGTGGATGACACACACACAGAGAACTACATTTTCTGGATTAACACACTTGGCACATATCGGGATACTTTTAACCAGCTTACAAAGGGTCTCAAAGAACAAGGCGTTGAAGTGCTCCCGTTTACGCACCGCTGCCGAGTGTCCGTTCCAAGAGTGCCGTTGGATCCCGTGCTGGTCGTCGTGGACATTTTCTACAACGCGCTTCAAGAGCTCACGTTTCTCTGCTTGGACGCGGCTGGGACGCGGGTGGAGAAGACACATCTACCCAAGGACGTCTGTGTTTTGGGAACAAAGGGATTGATTTTTCTGCAAAACATTTGTCTGGTTGCAGGTGGCTTTAAAACAGACGAGTGCCTTTTTCTGGCTCCGTTGGAGAGAAACTGGACGTTTACCTATCGCTCGGGTGCTCTTTGTTTTGACAAACCATGTGACCGCATGACTGACGCGCAGCACAAGTCGAGCATGTTGGCTTGGATTACCCGTCTGGAAGAGGGGGACACTGAACGCGCTCTTGCTCACTTGATGGACACGCAGCAGTACCAAGCGGCAGATGTCATGATTGAAACGTGGTTTAATAATTAATCCCAAAAGTTCAATTTTTCACCAATCAAACCCTTCACGTGCGCGACAATGCGCGCAATCGCTTCGTCATTTTCGCGAGAGTTGCCACGCACGCTCATCGCCGAGTCATCAAGTTTGAGTGCAAAAAAAGTCACTCCTTCAATCACCCGAGTGTCATGGTGGTCAAAGGACAAGACGATACCCACTGCTGGTGTCTTGCGTGGTTGAGGGAACGCTTTGACATTGTAGCGCGCACTAGATGAAAAGACAACGTACACGGCGCAGTTGACGTTGGAAATGCTCTGTAAAACTCTCTTCAAACTTGCCACATGTTTTTCAAATGTTTCAGGGGTTGTACCACCAACGTTGACAAACTCGAGTCCTCGCGCTGCGACTGTTGTTCCTGTCGTGGGAACAACGGTGGGTGTCGCGGGAACGACCGGGTTACTCAACAGTCGTTCCACTTGGCGCTTGAGCTGGGCCACTTCAGCCTCAAGCGCACTAATGCGCTGTCCAAACCCAAGACCAGGCGACTGCATGATAATATAAAAAAACGTGTGCGCAAATTATATAGTAATTTTTTTTAAACTAATTATTCATTTGATAACAACAATCAATCAAAAATGAGTGCCCGTGAATATCGACTACTTCATCCATTTCAAAATAATTGTACGCTTCGTAGCACGTATCGCATAGCGGGGCAGTGTCTGGAGTACCGTCATTTTCTCTTGCACATTTACATGCCCACTCGCCTTGTATTTGGTTGTAGCGTTCACCGGGGGTGCAAAATCTAAAGCAAAAAACGCAAATGTCAGATTCAATGACTCGAGCACGACAGGAAACGACACTATGTGGTAGCGTGCGCCTGGGGAACAGCAAAAAGGGTCGAACATGATCAATGTCCAGCCATTCAAACGCTTTGGATCTCACGTAATGTTGAAATTGCGCTTCGTCAACTCCAATTTTGTAAAACGGCCTCCTATCGTAACTGTATGCGCGCTTTAAACAATGCAAAGAAAAAACATCAAGGTAGGTTTTGAAAAACCATAGTCTCAGGTGCTTCGGGAGACGAAAGAAAAAATCAACAAAAACAGCCCCACTGCTGCTCATCTTTATTTGCATAAATTACACACTGGTTGTTCCAGTGTACTGCTAGGTGTTTGGCACTTGTAACAATTCCACTGGTTGCATTTGATACATTCAAACCCCCCACCAACATGAAAAGAACACGCGCCCTTGGCGCAGGAAGCACAAGTTAATTCCAAGGAGCCCATTAAACATCCCTTTTGAAAGCAAATGGGTTTGTCATAGTTCCATTCCGATGCTGAATCACTAAAAGCTGCCCTTTTGGAAACACTCATACGTTTTTATAAAAAAAAAATGAATGAGGGTGACACGTACGTGAGGCGATTCACCGAGCAGGGTCACGTTGTTTACATTGTGTGGAAGCCTCACCATCCAGTGTGTGACCATGTAATCAACGTTTTGACTTCAGGTGCTCTAGAGGTAATTTGTTGTCATCCAGAGTTTGACCAGAGCGCGATACGGGAGCAGATTCGTCTTCTTCTTGATAAACAACACAACTCCAAGAAAAATGACTGAGGGTAATGTTCATGAGCGTCTATAATAAAAAAAAACACAGCGTTTTGGATGAAAAAGAAAGACCATGTCGAGTAAAGCTGCTTTTAAGCCGTACAGGCCAGCAAACAAGTATGAGGTTGTTGCAGTTCGCGCGCGACCCAGGGATGAAGCACAAATGATGGATGAGCGCATTGACGTGACCCGGTGTCACCCAGCAGAACAGGACAAGGTGATCAAAATTGCCAAAGCCTACATGGAGTTTGGTGGCTACCAATCGGAACTCAAGGCAACGGCTACAGATGGGAAGGGGCACACCATTTTGAGCATTATGCCCTGGAAGGGGGAGTTTAGCGCGCCCATGCTCGCACAAACGTTTCACAAGAAGAACAACAAGTCTGCCAACGTTGAGTATGATTCAATCCTGGACACGCGCATTACCCCGTTGACGGGAGAAGTGCGCGTCATTATTCAAAAGACTGCTCAAACGGCACTGGCTGAAGACCGTAAGGTGCAACCCAATCCACTCTACAGAGCGTCTTCCAGACAACTGGAAGAGGAAGAAGAACCAGAAGCACTTAGTGAGTATGAAGAGAGTGCAAAGAGCGCTGAAGAACCAGAGCCAGTGGACTATGGCTATTACAATCACAGGCCGAGACCTTACATTCCCAAGAAGAGATGAAAGGTTTAAATCTAAGAGAAGGGGAACTAATAAAAAGATGAGAAAGTTACAACGAGAGTTTGACAATATACAGGGAAATGTTGGCAAAGTAGCCATTGCTGTGGGTGTGTTTGCGGTGCTGTCAATCGTCACTGTGGTTTTGACGGGCGTTTTTTTTGGAGTGGACCAGTCAGCGATTCAAGAGCTACAGAGACGAAACACAACGCCCATTGTGGGTCCGAGCGGTGCAACGGGAGCACCAGGTGCAACAAATGCCACTGGTGCAACTGGTGTGACCGGACCAAGTGGTGCCACGGGTATTAGTGGCGCAACTGGACCAAGTGGAACAACGGGGAGAACGGGTCCAACTGGTTCTTCTGGCGCCACAGGAAGAACAGGTGCAACGGGTGCAACTGGTGCAGAAGGAGCTCAGGGTCCTGGTGGGGGAAGCTTCCGAACAGCAGTGCTTGGCACAATCACCCCCGTGACTGAAACAGATGGGTCGACAATTGAATTTGATTTAGTCGGCACTGTCACATCGGGCCGAACGGACATGTATGCACTTGGCATGTTTCCAAGTAATGTACTGCTAACATCCGTGGATATTCAGGGTGTCATTGGAAGATCATGGGATCAGGGAAATTTAGTGGTCAATTTACACTACGATCCCAGTGAGCGCGCGTTTGCAACCACTGAAGTACTCAAGGCTGGCGACTATACCGTTTTGACAGTCGCCGGATTAAATGTGTTTGGCAAGGAGGTGGGTTTCACTGTTCCAGAGATTGTAGTACCCCAGGGCGTACCCTTTTTGGCGCGCATCTCAATTGAGGGTGTCAAATGTGAAGATTTGCGCTTGTCAATTGTTGTAAATGGGATTCAAGGACCCCTTGGTTTACTTGCTGGACTCTTTTCATTTAATGATACCAATACAACAGATCCTTAAATTCCAAAGAGCGTTTGCTTGGTCAACCCAAAGGCCACTGCACAGACACCCAAGACCACATAACCGAAAAACTCATTGCCACTGGGGTACCCTTCACCCGCAAACCGGACGCGCTTGGCAATCTTTGGAGGTCTGTTTGAACGCGACACTTGTTCCTTATCAATCCAGTAAAAGTGCAAGTAAATTGTGTGACGCCCGTTGCGATCGGGAACAACCTCAGACTCAATGTAGCACGGATGTTGACGACAGTGCTCAATAAACGGGTCCAAGGGCATGGACGGAAGGTGAAGAACAGGGATGGAAAAGGTTTCGCTCGTTGTCGGAACATCTGGTCCAAAGGCCCCAAAGTGCAACTTGGGCGTTCGAGGGTTTTGGTAGAGACTCAAATGACTAATGACGTCGTCATACACTGCCTTGATATATCCCCCTTCAGTCATTTTAACTTTTTATTTTTTGCTCCATTGCTCGCATTTGGGGTAATTTTTGCGAAACGCCTCCAATCCCATTTGAGCGTCCGCCAGGATTTGCGAGAGTTGCTTATGCAAAGTAATGCTAACACAATACATTTCAGAACCGCCGTAATTTTTTATATCTTCTAACGTATCCAAAAGTTCCCGTATCAGCTTTGAGGCATAATACCGTTCCTCTTCTATCAATCGCATGTATTCCTTTTTACGCTTGTCAGGCGAACGCGAAACAGAGTCCATCTAAAGAAAAAAAAAAATTCAAACTTTTCATTTTTGAAAGAGGGGTTGTGGTTATAGATGAGATTCTCAAGACCTGCTGAAGTGACCCAGCTGGGTAACACCAAGTTGAGCAAGGAAGGTGGTGTCACTGTGGATGCCACATGTGTCCATTTCTGTGATGCCAAGTACGGCAATTGGTCTGCGCACTGTACCGAAACGTCCAACAACATGGTGGTGGTTTTGGAGAACCTCAAGCGATTGGTGGACGACAATAAGTTTGTCAGGACCAATGCAAAAGGACAAAAGGAAGTGCTGGTCAAGATTCAGCTGGAAAAGAACAAGGACGACTCGCCCGCTGACTACATTCGCCGCAACATTGACGCCTACCTGCGCGGCGAGTACCAGGGACCATTTGAAGGCATGGATCGCTTCTGGGACACGAACACTGGGGATGTGGCCAAGCACTGTTGGATTCCCGTGGAAGACATTATGGGGAACCCGCCCATGTTCAAGCTGTCCAACTGGGTCAAGGGGTTTCCCAAGGACAAGTTGGTCCAGGGCGCTCAAATCCAGGTCCTTTCGTGCGTTTTTCAAGCGTATTTGCGCCTGAAAAAGCCAAAGGGCGCTGCTGTGGCCAATGAAAAGCTTATCCAAGCTCAAGCTGCTCAAGCAGCAGCAGCACCCGTGGCACCAGGAGAAGCACTTGATGCAGCAGCAGGTAACCTCGCTCCGCAGAGCAAGCGTGTTCCAGAGGTCTTTTTCGGGATTAGCACAAATGTTGGTGTCAACATTCGGGGCACGTACGTGGAAGGCACCAGTGCGCTGACATCCTTCAAGGCTTTGGCAGCCGACAAGAGACACTACATGTGCCTTCCCGAGTCCAGCCAAGAGTCCTTTTGCATTGTCCAGCGTCTCGAGGGGTATCAGGCCTTTGTCGATGATTGTGAGCCGGGTCCTTCAGTCATTTGTGAGCGCATGTACTCTGTTGACCGCAAGAGCTTCATCAAGACGACACCTGGTCAGCAGGGCGCTCCAGAGACACACGAGCCCATTTTGCAGCTGTCGTACAACATTTGCCAGTACAAGGGAGCTCCCCCCAAGCTTACCCCCGGTCCTGGTGCGCCCCAAGAGTTGAACCCTGACGAGTTTCCCTGGACACTCAATGGTTTCCTGTCGGGTCCTCAGCTGAGTTTGACGGGCATTACGCGCTTGGACGACTGGGTCAAGTACGCACCAACCGAGTGGCGCGGAGTTGGCGTCTTTTCCATTCAGGCGGCTGAAACGCGTCGCTCCGCGCTCAACCAGCCTGGTCAGGCGGCTGCCAAGGGATGGAGCGGGCAGATTGACACGTACGTCAGGGGGTTTTTTCCTGACATGCGGGAAACGCTCAAGGACCAAGCTTTGGCAGTGGATGTGGCCATCCTCAAGACACTGTACTCGGACGTGTATCAGCGTCTCACGTCGACAGATGACGATGGGCAAAAAGTGGAGGTCATTTCGTTGCACCTGGACAAGTTCAAGGGCAAGGGTAGAAGCGCGCCAGCGCTCAGCATGCCCAACCTGCTGCACTTGCTGGGGAATGACGAGATTATCAACATTAACGAGTGCGAGAAGAACATTGGGCACTTGCTGGAGAACTCTCAGTTGTACGTTTTGCCGTTCATCCCGATTCCCCAGGATGTCATTCAGCGTATTCAGGGTGATAACGCGGACAATGTGCGCGTTTACCGCCGGGAAGTGCTGGCACACTTGCGCGCAACCTTGGGCAGCGGCGATAAGCTCATTGAGGTGCTTTTGGGATTCAAGGACGCTCCCCCCATGAAGGGCCGAACCAACTTGCTGTACACGTCCGACGAGATTGCGTCCCTGTCGGGTTTGCAGCAGGCGCTGGCCAAGGACAAGAAGAAGAATGAGATTCTGCCCACGGTCCTTGTCGGTCGCAACCTGCCCCGAGACAATTCCGTTTGGACCAAGTACGGCCAGAAGCAGCCTTTGACCAATGGCTTTGACTTTCAGCTTTACATGGTCCAAAGGGAACCCGAGCACGACACGCGCGTCTCAAAGCAATAAAAGAATTTTTCAAGAAGACGATTGTATATAAATATTAGCATTTGCATCAAAACCAGCAAAAAAAAAAGAAATGGCATCAAAAAGGTGCGACGCGTGTCGCAAGGACAAGGTACAATTGTACACTTGTCAAGTATGCCGTACGGGAGCGTATTGTGGCAGTCAATGTCAAATTGCAAAAATGTCAGAGGGTCTACACAAAATGTGCTTGATTGGAAATAATGTCCCCCCGCCACCGCCAAGAGACGCTGGACGGTTCGCTCTTATTCGTTGGTTGAGTGACCCGCGTGTCAGGCGCCTTCCCGGTCACCCCGGCGATGAACCAGCACCTGGTCAATCGGACGAAGAATATGAGGAAGCCGTTGAAGTGTTTGTTGCAGAACAGCGTACGCGCAAACGTGATCGCGCAGACGAGTTTGAAGAAATGCGTGAAGAAGAGGAGCGTAGACAGGCTGAACTGAATCGCCGCCGTGTTCTTGATTTGGAAAACGAGGTTCAAGAATTGGAAACGGTCCAAAAACTGAGCAGAGTGTATTGGTGTCGTGTGACAGAAGACCGCGGAAACTTTCGTGACAGGAAAAAGGCTGCGCGCATTTTGTTACGCAGAACGCATCTTGAGCGCATCTACATGTGTTACAATTCCGACAAGACTCTCGCAGACAAGTGTGAAGAGCTTGCTGGTCAAGCACGTCAGCCGACTATTTATTACAATTTTGGCACCGAGCAGTATGAAGTGGCTGAATTGCGCACCGCAGAGGGCCGTGAGCGCGCCAAAACCTTTGAAGCGGATGAAGACATGGTCAAAATTCAGTAAAGAAAAGAATTAAAGTTCTGAAAGTTTTATTTTTCCTTCCAAAAGTCTGCTTTGAACCACTTTGTACAGATACAAAGGAGACACGTAAAGGTTAAAGGGATATGCGCACAATTTCTTATAGGATGCTTTTGCACGTCTGTACTCAGTCACGTTATCATGTGTTCCGTCTGATCTGTCATGCAAGACCGACTTCATGTCAAAAAATACGATAAATGCCATAATGTCAAACGGATCGGCGCATGAAAATGTGTCATCAGCTTTTAGCGAAAGTTCCGAAGCGGGCAAAGTGGTGTTCAGAAATTCCACGATACGAAACATGTCAAACACTGGATGAACAGCGTTCGAATAGCAAATTGTTGTCAGTTTGCCAAAGACGCGACCAATTTTTGTCTCTGACCACGAACGTGATACAGGCGTCTCTGGTAAGTGCTCTTGCAATTTTGTCAGCACTTCCGCGAAAGCGGGATCTACCGTAACATAAATATTCCACCACGCCCAGTGATTTTGTTCAATTCCAACCGATGCCTTGTTTTCCCACACCAGCCAGGAATCCAACTCCAGTCGAATAAGAAACGACATTATGCGCATATTCGCCTCCTGGTCGCTCATGTCCTCGGGGAACCCACATTGTCTCTTAAACCACATGGGGAACACGCGGTGTCGTTTCAAAAACCTTCTACGTCCCACATTTGACCGACCAAACTCAATGAGTTGACGAATGTCGCTCATGTGACTCAAAAGTACCACTCGTGCGTTCGCGGGTAACCTCTCCAGTTCCCCAAAGTCCGTCAAGACCTTGGGCAATGTCTCCAACTCTTCAGGCTCGCTTTTGGGACGCTTCCCCTCACCCTCCATTCTTCCCCTTTTTTGTTGTATTAATTTGTCACGATTGTGTTTTGTAACATTTTGAACATGATGAAGGGTGACATTGAGGGACTTCCGACAGAAACACGGGAGAATTAAAGTTCTGAAAGTTTTATTTTTCCTTCCAAAAGTCTGCTTTGAACCAACCCGTAAAGATCCGAGGGAAGCGTTTGATAAATGTTCGATGAATACACGCGCAATTTCTCATACGATGCTTTTGCACGCTTGTAATCAGACATGTGATCATGTGTTCCGTCTGGCCTATAGCGCAAAAGCTCGTACATGTTGAAAAAGACAATCAATGCCATAATGTCAAACGGATCGACACAAGAAAATGTCTCATCAGCTTTTAGCGGAAGTTGTGGATAGGGCAAGCGAGTGTTCAAAAATTCCACGATATGCAACATGTCGAATATTGGATGAACAGCGTCGGAATAGCAAATTATTGTCAATTTGCCATTAATGCTGTCAATCTTTGGCTCCGACCAAGAACGTGTTGCCCAAATCTTTGGCAAGTGTTCTTGCAATTTCGTCAGCACTTCCGCGTATGCGGGCTCTACTGTCACTTGAATATTCCACGACTCCCAGTGATTTTGTGCAATTCTGACCGAAGCACTGCTTCCCCAGGTAAGCCAACCCCACTTGTCAAGACGAGAAAGAAACGACAAGATGCGCTCGTTTGCTTCTTCGTCGCTCATGTTCGCTGGGAACCCACATTGTCTCTTGAACCACATGGGGAACACACGCTGTCTCTTTAAAAAGAGTCTGCGCTCCCGGTTTGACCGCCCAAATTCAATGAGGAAACGAATGTCGTCCATGTTGCTCAGAAGCAGTGCTCGCGTGTCCCTCGGTAACCTTTCCAGTTCCCCAAAGTCCGTCTCACCTTTGACACGCTTCCCCTCTGGTTGAGACATTTTTATTTGTCACCGATACGGTATATAACATATGCTTCTTTATATGAATAGAGTTTTAAACATGAAAAGGGGTGGTGGTGACTTTGAGGGACTTCCGCCAGAAATGCGGGACATGGTCATTAAGCGCATGTCTGTGCGGACATTCTTGTCCTTTGTCCAGACGCGCTCAGAGTACGCCGAGTTGGCCTTTGATGAATACTACTGGGAACACTTTACGCGCCGGGACTATCCCTACCAGGAATTTTTGCCCTTTTTTGCGACATCCTGGAGAACCTTTTATCTGGCCTGTAAACACCTCGAGTGTTACCTTCCTCACACATTTGATGACGTGAAGAATGGGGCATTGCTCTGCATCTCCTTTTGGAGACACTTTTTCTACTTGACGCAGCACATTGAGTTTGACGAGGTCTTTGTTCGGGACAACCCAGACGTGATGCAAATTTTGGGAGACATGTTTGGTGCGAATGCAGACAATACCCACTGGGCTGTACCATTCTTGACTTTATCCCACATGTATTTCCATCGAGGTCGCCTGAACGATGGTGACGTCATGGTGGAACTCTTGGTCAATCGTGTGCGCAATCGGACATTTCAACAAGTCCTTGAACAGTCTATGGTGAACCTTCTTCATGTCATTGACGACCCTGAGCGAGTCACACAGTTGCTTCTCAGGGTCTTTTTGAGACACTTGAATACACCCAATGTGTTCACCAAGTGGAACCTGGCGTCCCATACAAGGTCCAAGGTACCCTTTAAGTGTACCTTTTTGACACTCGTCATGTTTGAGCAGGAGGCAAAGGACGATTTCAATGATATGCTTTCTCGTGGTATCCTTGAAATTTCAGAGGACCCTGAGCGGCGCAAGTTTGTCCTCAGGCGTCGCCAAGATGCCTACTTTTACTTTCAGGCCATTGCTGCGCCCTGGGATGACATTGTTAGTCTTTTCAATCTTTTTAGCACAGAATCACTGACAAGGGACACGAAGAGTGGCAAGCTTTTATTATGCGAATAAGTCTTCATTTCTTTTTCTCTCTCTTAAATGTCTCCTCTCGAGCCATCCAAGCAAATACCCACGACCCCAACCCAGTACTGACGAGCCGATCGACGTGTTCCCAATGTTGTCGGGCTTCCTCGTCGTAGTTCTTGTACTTGGGGAGAAGCTGGTAGGGGACACTTGAACGTCTCAACCCAGGCGTTGCAAATGTCCACTCCATTGTCTCAAAGCACTCGGGATACTTTTCCTTTAGCAGTGAAAGAGCAAGTGTTGATGTCATTTCAGTCACATTTTCAAACGTATGTGTCACTCCATTTGGTAAAACAACCCTCATGTTTTCTCTCTTTTACTCATAATTATTGTCAACTCCATGTGTCCATACTTGAGACTAGTTCCGGACGCTGGTACAAATCCGTAACTTTTTGAAATGGAACGCTCGTGGAACCCACTGAGTTCTACGTTAAACCCCAAATTCTTTACAAAGTATGTAAATTCACCCTTGTGCTTCCAAAGCATGTTGAGGTCCATGTACTGCAAACTTTGAGGGTAGCTGTTTGGATACCAATCCCCCTTGTCGCGATTGGGTGTCACAAAGGTCCAAGCGGTGCGTCCTTCAGCGTTGATTGTTCTCAAAAGGTAGTCCAGGAGAACCCTGTAGACTTCTTCTCGAGCCTTGATGGCCTTGGCCTTTTCCTCATCTAAGCGCTCACAGTGTTTTTTGACACTTTCTGCCAGTTGCTTGTCAACTTCCGTAGGACGTTCTCGTTTGCGTGCCTCAGGGACAATGGGACTGTCAAATAGACCATAGTAGTCCACCTCGGCATCCCAAATCTCCTTGGGGACACCCACAGTCTTGTGGTCGACCAATTGACCAGTGTTGAGTGCCAGCAATATCCAACGAAACATTTTCGCGTCGCGGTTGATAAACCAAATGGGGTGACCATCCGTGTGGGGCTCTCCTGGGTGTCGAAGGAGCATGGCCAACATGCCATCAGGCGCATTGTCAGTCAAAGTCTCTCGAGTGGTCAAAAAGAGTTTTCCTTGAACGTTTAACCAAACCCTGTTCATATTTATTTTTTATACTCTGCAATAATCTTCCCATGCACATATTCTGTTTCTGGGTAATATGTCACAATCAGACCATCATTCTCCAGGCGTTTCTTTGCGCACTCAAGGACAGTCTCGGACACGTTGCCATACGTGGTGACCTTTTTGGAGCCTTCGTTGAAGCTACGTTCAAAATTCCCGTAGACTTTGTCAACGAGCTTATTGCAGCTTTTTTCGACGCGAGCGGCCTCTTCTCGTCTGCGCTCTTCGGCGACTGTCTCTGGCGCGCTTGAACAGACCCTCAATACGACTCATCTTTTTTATTAAAAAAACATCTTCGATTTACTGGTCTTGATCTTTTCTTCGTCAATGAGTGCAATACACCAATCCGATCTCGGAGCCAGTGTGTAGTCGTCAACTCGCTCTGCCGCAAGGGAACCAGCAAACATGCGCGTCTTGTAAATCTGTCCATTGTCATCCACGGTCACTGGCACAGATACGTAGCCAACGGGGACGTCATTGTCGTTGATAACGTCGCCTCCTTGCCAATCACCCTTTTCTGAAAAGCGGCAAAAGGCAGTGATCCAACCACCGAGATATCGTGGGCCCGATCCTCCTCCCTTCTTGTGACAAATGCGATCCCAAAAGTCAATGTTGGGCTTGCCATTTGCCGACTGGACAAACTCAAGCAAAATGGGCTTCAAAAGCGCATGCCACGTGGACATGAGCTCTCCAAACTCCAGGAGGCGGTCAATGCGCGACGCCAAACTCTCCCAGTCAGCCACAGTACCCAACAAGGTGACATTGGGAATACCGCAACAAAGTTCAAATTTGTATCGAAAATACGTCTGCATGGTTGCCATGAGCACAACTGCGTAAACTGTAGTGTCCGTGTGCGTGGTAGTAGAAAACTGAGGCATCACCCACTCCTGGACACTGGGATCTTTAATGTGCTCGGCAATCTGCTTGGTCATTGCAATGGAAAGTGCGTCGTAAGAAGCCGTGCGAAACGTTCCTTCGCCGTAGACAACCAATTCCTTTTGTCCGTCAAAGTCGACAAAGTGGGAACGAAGCTCCTCGGCGCGTTTCTGAATGTAAAAGGAAAACTGAACCATGATTGCCGTCCAGACATCATCCGGCCGAATGACAAGGTTGTGGTGGCGGTTGTAGGCGGAGACACATGATCCAACGAAACCATTTGAAAAGTTCACTTTAAACGCAGGTGAACCATTACTGCCGCTGATGAACTCTCCTGCTGCTTCCTGCAGATACGATTGTTCCCTGGAAAACCGCTCAGAGAGACTCTGGCTCGCATTGTTGAGCTTTTCGGCAACTTTGCTCGAAACTTGAAACGTGACGCCACCCCCTTTCATAATTTTTTTATTAGTATGGAAAGGGCGTTTCTTGTCATTCCAGGGAAGTTGACCATTCCCTTTAGCAAGTTTGAAAAACTAGAGTGGTCTGAATGGGAAAAGAAAATGTACATTTACTTTGATGGGCAATTCTTGGGTTTGACCGCGGCACAGACAAAAGATGTCGAAGAACAAATTAGAGCACTTTCCAGAGCTCAGGTGCAACCATATTATGTCCCACCGTTTGTCCCTGAGGCTGAAAAATAAAATAAAAAAAATTAATGGAAGAGGGTGCGTTTAGCACGCGTGTCAACAAATTGTGCAGCAAGTGTCGGGTGTATTGTGTCATCCTCGAGCATGAACAGCCACCTCGATTCTTTCACGGCAAACCCGAAAAGCACTGCACAAAAACCTGGCTGATGATTGAGCAGAGCGTTTTGAGTTTTTTGGGGAACCCAGGGGTTTTCCCCAGGGGTAATTGGGAATCGTTTAAAAAGGGACGCGCTCCGGGTGCCAATCAACTCAAACTCTACACGGAACTGCATGAGTTGCTGCGCGAACACTGTAACGCGCATGCTCCATGCTACATTGCGTTGCAAAATGTGGCGGATCGGGAGAAGAATGAGGTGATCAAGGCTGGTCTCTGGGAGCGCTTACCCCTTGCACAAGCCATTGAAATGGCCATTGCCTTTGTCCCAAGCGCAGACGACAAGACTAAACACCACCAAGAGGACCGCCCAGCGTCCATCAAGTGTGTTGACAACGGTCAAGTGATTGCCATTTACGCGACGAAGCGCCTGCGAAAATTGTTGACCCAGCAGTGGCCCCGTCATTTCATGGAGGGAAAGAGCATCTTCAAGTTTCGACTGGAGGACTACCCGGGAACTACCCCAGACACTGTCGTCAAGCGTATTCGACGCTGGGAAGAGCTCATTAAGGAAGGCAAAGACATTAAAATTATTTCATTTTGACCCCTTTATTCTCTTGAGTTTTCCTACACTCTTAAAGGACTCAATGTCACCACGGCACTCTGGGCAAGTTTTTTGGCAAGTGTCTGAAACCATGAGCGACTCAAAACACGTGTCGCAAGTGCTCATGTGCTCACAGGGGAACAACTTGACGCTTTTTCGGTTCTCGTAGCACATGATACAGGCTGTTTGGTCAAGGTCATCGCTTGGTGTCAACTTTTCAGGTTCTCGTAAGCGTTCCTCGTAGCCCTCGGGTAGTTGGCGTTTGGGCCGGGGTGCTTCAGGGATACTCAAGGGAACTGGATCATGAAAAGCGTGTCCACCGCCAACGGCATTGATGATAGTTTGCACCAAGTCGTAAGGGTGGTTGATGCGAACGACACGCGTTTGTTCACGTCGAGGGACCGGTTCCAAGCACTCAGTGAGCGCGCCCATGTCCGGAACATGCGCTTCCTCAACCCCCAAGTAGGCAAGCAGTTCGGCACCAGTGTGCAAAAGGCGCGCATCCTGGGACGCTGAACGACTTTCAGACGCATCCGAGTCCACAACCATAACTGGTTTGATTCGCTGGGGTTTGAAAATCTCGCGACACATGCGCTGAATTTCGTGAATGTCGCAAAAGGGCACATCATTCGTGTCCTCGTCGTCGTAGATGATGACTTGAAAGGCGCACTGATTTTCATCGTCAATTGCCCAGCGAGCCATGCAACACTCGGCGAGAGCCACATTGATTTCGGCCGACGGCGGCATGTAGGCTCCAAGAGTTGTCTGAGAAACTTGATAGGCACCCGCAATGTGCCCCAGTGTTGTCTGAACCTCTTCAAGCGATCGAAAAATGACAATGGGAATCATTTTCCTTTTTTTTAAAAAAAAAACATTTAATGAGGTGGGTCTTATACTGTTACAATCTCACAACACAGACTGAATTTCCACTGGCGACATTTGAGACTTACGAAGAGGCTTTGAGATATCTGGAAGAGGACATTGTGGTTGCCAGTCGTTTTGATTATTACATTGCACCTGAAAACAATGGGAAGGAAGATTAACATTATCAAGTCCCTCGTCATTTTTCTGGCTGTGCTTGGTTATGTGTCACTGCTCGTTTGGTTCAACAAGCGCGATGCGAAAAACGCCTTTTTACTGTACTGGTACATTAACATTGTCATATTTGCCCGTCCGTCTTTCGCATATTGTCGACGAGTCGCCCTGGTCACTGCCACGGCCACCGTCCTGTACCTCGTGTACGAAAGGGTCATTCTGGACGACTTTCCAAACTTGGTGTATCCCATGGTGCTCTTTATGGCGCTTTTTCCAGTGCTGTTAATGAAAAAATGAACTTAAGTGGGTTTCTTTTAGCATTGTCTTGGCCTTTTGTTCTTGTCACACTGGTCAACTTTACCGTGAGACATGTCATCATCACGTCCCCGACAGATGACACACAGGGACGGTGGCACTTGACACAATTGCCTGAGCCAAAGGTGTACACGCATTACGCTCAATGGTACAAGGCTTGGTCCTTTGAGCGACCCGAGGGGGAAACAAACCGAGTGGTGCACTTTTTTCACGGCAACGGTCGACACCCCTTGGACCATGGTTGGCAACTCGGCGAGCTGTATGCCCGCTGTAACTGTACCGTAATTGCCGTTGCCTATCTCAGAGGAGGAACAGACGAGCGACAGGTGGACTTGACCGTTTCCAATTACTTGAACCAGTTTGTTGTTGGACACGGGAACATGAAAAAGGACCACTACTTGTATGGCGTTTCACTGGGGGCCGCTGCTGCACTCAAAGGGACACGTTACGTCCAGCCAATGTTAAAAGGAATCATTTTGGAAAACCCGTTCACGTCCTTGACAGATTTGCTTCCTGCACCCCTGGGGTTGATTTTGTACGACAAGTGGGATTCGCTCAGCCTCGCCGAGTGCAAAAAGGGCACAATTCAGACGCTTGTTCTTTCGAGTGGAAAGGACGAAATTGTTCCTCCAGTTCAACATGTAAGGATTCTGCACGCCATTTCCTGGACCAATGATCATTTCCAGCGCTTGGAAGGCGCCAACCACGGGGATGCACCAGCACACCCGGACTACTGGCCAGCAGTTGAAAGATTTTTGAATTAATTTTTTCTTGGAAATCTCTTTGTATTATTTTGTTTTTAGTTTCTTCTTCTTGGGTTTCCCCTTGAGTAGTGGAGTTGGTCCCTCAATGGTCGTTTCGGGGAGCTTACACACCTTGAGAACGCCTGGTGATAATCCCGTAATGGCCGTCAACTGGTTGACAGCCTCTTCGGGCGACATCAAACCACGGGCCAACAAATCATACACATCACCCTTTTGCAACGAGGGGTTGCTGTAGAGTGTCACCTGAATGTCGACATCCGTCGCCAGTTCAATTTCGTACTTGATTTCATCTCCAAACGTGTTAAACTCCGTTTTGGAGGGTTTGGACAGTTTGGTAAGGTCCTTCCAGCCCTGTCTAATCGTTTCTCCGTAAATTGAGGTGAAAAGTCTGGTCAAGGCAATGTTCAGCCATGCTCGATGTCCCTTGAGCACCTCGGACGACGAATCAAAGATGCCCTGAACGTTTCCCTTGTGTTGCTTGCTTTTCGTTTGCGTCAATTCAATGGGAATGCCGATAATTTCAGCAGCCATGGCAATGGCGCCCTCACGTTTGGCGGCAATGTCGACAATCGGCTTGGGTTCCGCTTGACCAGCAAAGGTGACATCACGGGGTAAAAGCAGGCGATTGTGTTGGAACTTGAGGCGATCCTCTTCGTTCCCGTAATCGCTTTGGAGCACTGGGTCAACGTGCTTAAAACCTTCCAAGAGACTTTGGAACTCTGTATGGAGTTTACCCATTCGTTCAAGCTCCATTTCAACTTGCTTTTCACTCGAATAGCGTGCCTGCTCCTTGAGTTGCGCCTCGTAGGCTGTAAAGATACCCAACACGTCCTCGCCAAAGTCCAGTGCGGTTGCGCGCATTTTCGTGTCATCGCGCTGACCCGCACTGGCAGGTGGCTTGTTTTCGTACACGCTCAAAGGATGTGTAGACCAGTAGGAGGCGTACATTTCGTCTCTGAGAGCACAAAAAAAAACAAAACACACGTTAGTGTGTTTTGGGGTTTTTTTTTTGTGTGGGGGGTGTTCCTTGGGTCCCTGAGGGGTTTCCTGGGGTGTCTTACCTTGATGCAAGTACAATCTCTCGATATCTCTCCAAAATGGCACAGGCGGGCGCTCTGAGTTTCCCATTTTGCATGGGTTCGTACCCCGTGCGTATAAACTGCACTGGACGATGTTTGCGCTCATCCTGAATCTCTGCCCATTCGGGGCTTCCCTTGGCGCACTGAAGGTTATTGTACCACTCCCACTCGTAGTGTTGGGTGTCGTTTTCATCCATGTAGCCCACCACGCGTCCCGCCTCAATAGGAGGGACCACTGGGTAGGCGTGAGCAGTTCCCTTAATGGGAACAGTGTAGTAAGGGACAATACCAAAGGCAATGCGATACAGGAAAATTTGATAGGCACAGTCGAGCCACACGTGCTGAACCAAGTGCTTTAAAAATGGTTGGAGGGGTGTAGGCATACCGCCAACTCTCACCGTAAACGGATAGCACATGGCGTTTGCACGCAATTTGACCAGTTGCGACACAAAACCTTCAAAGTAGTGGAGCGCAAACCAAATGTCATTGACAGCTGCCACATCCCAAGGAATCTTTTTATAACACTTTTCATACTTTCTTAAACCTTCCGGAGCCAAAATGTTGTAACCACTACCAGACGCTTGAATCTCTTCATACTTGCCCTGATCATGTAAGCGTCTTTCATACTCATTCAGGGGTTCTCGAGCGAGTGGATGGATAGCCTGATTACATGCGTTTGGTAACGTAGGCATTGTTGCCGGATAATATCGGCTCAACCTCCGCATAGTCGTCTGCTGGACCAGTAGTAGCACGTTGTGGTTGCTCTTCCGTCAGATTTAGCAAGAGTGCAATGTGTTTGGAAATGTCTGAGCGATAAAAGAAACCCTGCTTATAGTGCTTGATCAACAATAACCATGCGACAATTGAGTGAAACAGCGTTTCTCCGCGATATGCCTTGAGTTCATAGTGCGCATAGTACTCGGACATGGGCGCCACCAGACATGGAACAGTGCTGTCTGAGAGCTTGGTTTCGCTCAACTGCAATCCCTTTTGATCCACAACGGCCCCGTCGCGCCACCGAATACCATCCATGAAAAAATAGCGATCAAGAACGTTTAAAACACACACACGCGCCATGTGGGTGTTGACTTGCATCATGGCATGCAAAATGGTTTCCGTTTGAACTTTGGCCTCACTAAAAAACCTCGGGGCCTGTCGATCTCCGTGGAGTTCAATGAGCAAATCCCCCTTGTTCACTGCACCTTGCGGGTGGAGATACTTGCCAAAGGCATAGTCCCCAGGGAAATCGTAGCACTCTTCAGTCGACAGTCGATAAAGTTTGAAAAAGTCAATTTGACCCATTTCCAGACACATGTTTAACACCTTTTGTTTCAGGATGGCAACAAGGGCGTTTATATCGACAGACGCAAGTGGTATCTCCAGAGGCACGGTGCCAATATGCGAAACGTAGTGGACACGTTGCAACAACTCGTAAAAGTAGCAGGCGGCCCAAATTTTGAACCCACGATTAAACGTGTACATGTTGTTGACAATTTGCATTCGATAGCGGGGAATGTCCAAAATTGAAAGTGGTCCCGGTTGCAAAAAAATACTCCCCAATCGACATGTGAGTTCGTGAATCAATCGCAGCACATCCGGGTGCGCTGAAGGGTAGTCGTTGATCACTTCACATAATAGCAACACTGCATCGTACACGTTGCGCTGTGTGAATGTCGACACGGGGCGATACCACAGCAACTCTGGGTTACGGTTAGGTCTCTCCAATCTTCCTTCTCCCCCTTCTCTTCCTCCACCTTCAACCCTGAGTGCTGTAAAGGCACGATTAAAGCGCTCTTCGGGCGTTTCAGGGGGTTTCTCAACGTCTCCCTTTTTTTTCTTGGGTGGCCCAAGCTTTTCCCTTTGTCTCTTTTCTTCTTCATTGTCCTTGCGCATCTTTTCCAGCGCGGCTGGTGTCTCTTCCAGGGACTGTGGTTGCGTTTGAAGCGCATTCCAGTAACCCTGTGTCACCCAAAAGTCGTCACGGGTCTCACTCAAACTCCAAGTGGACATTTCATCTGTCAAGTGGGCCAAAAAGTAAAGACGGGCCACTTCTCCAATTATGTTGGATGACATGCACTCTAATTCCTGTCGAAATCCATCCTTGGTCAACTCGTCTCGCGGTGTCGTGGGAAGCGGTTTGAGTTCAACGCGACGCACTTCGTTCAAGTAATGACTTTGCCAGGCCCAGTATTTGATCCAGGAACGATAAGCGGCCAACATGAACTCCCTCTGAGCTGCACTGACGCGGTACGCGGGGTTTTGAAGCAAATGTTTGGCAACAGTGCTCGTAAAGTGAGATGCCGCTCGAAGCCTCTCGATAATGAGCGCTTCAATTTGCGCTCGACACGTTCCCGGCGTACCGTACGCCGGAATCCCTTTGGCATCCATGATTGGAAGGTTTTGCATATGTAGGATATAAAACACACCCTCAATCTTTTTTTTTTTCACACTGGAAAAAAAAAGAAGATGACTGACGCTTTTCACCAGCGAATGGAAGCGCTTAGGCGCGGTATGACGCCTGAACGACAACAACAACCAGACGAAGATTTTCAGCTCGACCCAGCCCTATTGCCATTTGCTGGTTTCACAACTGCTGCACCAGACAGTCCTGGTGGTGGTGGCGACATTATTCTTCCAGCACGCCCGCCAAGTGCCAAAGATGCCTGGCAACCCGCTGGAACGCTTCCCTCACGCAAAAGGGAGCGAGATGTCTTTGAGAGAGATCCCTGCGATCAGGGAAAGTGCTTTGGGTGTGTGTACGACTTGACGGGGAACTCGAAAAATATCTCAAGAACGGACTTTAAGGAATTGTGTTTGGTGGCGTCAAAGTGCACAGCTCAAATGAGTATCACAGTGCTGGGAAATGAGTTAGCCAGATTATACAAACGCATGCAAGAGGACGTCAACAGCAAAAACCAATACGACGGGCGCGATCCGTTACCCGATTGGGACGCTGCAGACATTATCGATCACCTGCGGCACCACAATGTGGACCCGGAGATTCAAACGTGGGTTCGTCTGGTTGAGATTCAGGAAATGATTACACTGTGCATTGAAAATATGATGGAGGAAAACACAGTGACTAATCACCGTCGCGTGAACATGCAGGAGCTACGCAAGTACGACATGCTGCTACGCCAATGGTACTACGTTTCATCGAGACCTCTGGAAAAGTTATTTGCATTTCGCAAGGCATCGCGACTGGATGTGCAGAGCATGTCGCAACCTTTTGCGACAAGTGTGGGGAAGTCTTTAATTGACAATTACATTTCAGCACAACAACAACACGTCAGGGTTCAAATGTAATAAACAAAATTGGTTGTTGGGAGCATGTACGCACTATCGGCAAGCCAACAGACCATCAAGGCCACTTCTGAAGACTGGCAGGCATTTTTGACAGTGTTGAAAGATAAACAATGAATCAGTTTTTTTTTGTCAGTCTTTTATTCCCGAGCGAATGTAAAATGTTCTCTTTGAGTCATCGCGCATTGCCACAATGAAGTGATATCCCATTGACAAGAGTGCATAAAATATGCGCGCGCGCATGGGCTCTATGTCGATTTCATTTTCAACTTGCCAGACAACGTCTCCAGAGGACGTATCGATGGCAGAACCCGGAAGCAAGTTTTTCAAGGTTTTTAGATCACCTTCTCCTACGGAAATTCTAAATATCATCCATGTGACAATACCTGTGTACACGTTTCGCAAAATTGTCGCATCGAATCCGGATGTTCTGCTTTTCATACGAATCAAATCCCAGTCAAAATGTGGGCTTTCTCTGTTGCACATAAAGTACCAGACTATGCAGTTTTGACGTTGGTTGTCACCCAGCGACATGTCCAGAGCATGCTCTTCATCTCGAGCGTATCCATGAGCAATCATCATGGGTACCACCTTGCTCACCCAAAGGCCCCTCCAGATGTTGTTCTCACGCATCCACTGAGACAGAGCTTTCTCTGCCTGAGCAACCATGATAATGTCGATAATGTCCATATCCATGAGCACTCTCTGTCTAAAGGGTTTAGGATATTGCATCAACTCGTACACGAGTTGCTTCACATCCTTCCGAGCCCGTTTAGGAACTCCCTCCATTTTTCATTTTTCTTTTTAAGGCGACCTTGAATACCAAAGAAAGGCTAAAAGAATCTTTTTACTGAAAAAGATCAACTCGGTACTCTTGGTCACACAACATTTCTCCCAGTGGGTAGCAGTGCAACTCAAAGCGATAGCGCAAACCCATGGACTGCGCAATTTTTGCTCGCGATTCTGCGATAAACAGTGAGGACAGCCCAGTGTGAAACTGAAACCGATCCAAGTTTTTCAAGCATTCGGCGCGATCCACGCACGTGACGTGAAAATAAACTGAAAACCCCCTGTGTTGCCAACACGAATCCCTTTCAATCAAAGCGTTCCCACACGTTTGGCAATTGAACCCCGACCACGGTGCGTGTTTGCGCAAATGTTCCAAACATGCCACTTCAAACTCGGACATTGTCAACACCTATGAGAAAAAATGCAAAATCGCGAGGTGATAATATGTATATCTCGCAAACACCCAAACAGCTCTAACAAACTCACTCTTTTACCAATCCTTAAAAACGGGCCACTGTCGAAAATGGTCAGATCTAATCTGGGTACCTGGATTACTTCTGACCATTTTTAACACCAACTCCATACCCCTCTGAAAAAATTTAATGTGGTCATGTCCTATAGATGGAGGTCAATGTCACCTGCAGGGTTTGGTCTCGAAAAAGTTAGAGCTCTTTTCATGACATTGCCACCTACACGACCACCAGTCAGTGTTTTCATCAGGTCGACCTCGATGTCAGGGACATGGTCAGACCAGAGGGTTAGGCAAGTTGGTCTGTTGAGAACTCGCGAGGTGAAACAAGTACACCTCGCAGTCACTCAACCTACTCTAACTTTCCCGAGACCAAACCCTGCAGGTGACAATGACCTCCATCTATGGGACATGGGACACATGGATTTTTTCAAAGGGGGTAGGGAGTTGGTGTTAAAAATGGTCAGATCCAATCTGGGTACCTGGATTGTATCTGACCATTTTCAACAGTGGCCTCTTTTTGAGAATTGAGAAAATTTGGAGTTTGGTTAGGGTAGGTTGAAAGATTGCGAGGTGCACCATTTTCACCTCGCGAGTTCTCAACGTTTAAAAACGGGCCACTGTTGAAAATGGTCAGATACAATCCGCGTACCCAGATTGGATCTGACCATTTTTAACACCAACTCCCTACCCCCTCTGGTCTGGCCATGTCCCTGACATCAGGTCGACCTCGAGGTCGACCTGATGAAAACCCTGATTGGTGTTCATGTAGGTGGTGATGTCATTGAAACTGCTCCAAGTTTCCCAAGACCAACCTCCTCAAGGTGACATTGACCTCCATCTATGGGACATGGTAGACATGGATTTTTTTCAGATGGGTATATAGTTGGTGTTAAAAATGGTCAGATCCAATCTGGGTACCTGGATTGTATCTGACCATTTTCGACAGTGACCTCTTTTTGAGGATTGAGAAAACTTAAAGTTCGATTAGAGTATGTTGAGTGTGTGCGAGGTGCATGCTTTTCACCTCGCGTGTTTTCAACAAGTATTTTTATTTCATTTAAGTAACGTCATCTTTCGGGTGTGAGCCCGGGTTGCAATGGGTTGTTGTTGCTTGGCCAAGAGAGGTGTAGTTGCTGTGTCGTCCTCTGGAATGGTTGTCTTTTCCTTTTTGCGTAGGAAAAGGGGGTCAGCGGAATTCTTGTAAGTTGGCACCCAGCCCCACTCAATGGCTCTGCGCAAGTCGCGTATGAAAATGCGCGCGGCCACAATGGTGATCAAGTCAAGTGCAATAAAGATTGAGGTAATGACAATGGTCGCCACCAGGAACCCAAAGGACTGTGTGTAAAAGTTTGAAAGACCCTGGATGAGCTCCCAGACGAAAAATCCGAGCGCAATGGCGTTTGCAACAACTCCCAAAACGCACACAATGTACAGGTAGTAGATGCCAGACGTAATGGGTTCCAAGTAGAGCCCAACCTCAAAGCGGGTGGTCATGACGCCCGCAAAGGACACGACAAAGGCTGCAATGAGCCAAATTGTGTGTGGAAGGGCTGTTCCGCCGACCCCAGCATCCACAATGCACGAACCAGTGACCAAGCTCTGAGAGAGCCCGTAAAGCGCTCCAATAAACTGCAACACGAGAAGCGTGGTCACTGCAGTTTGACGAATTTGCAACTTGCGGTCCACATCTCTTCCCGTCTCCCCCTCGGCAATGCTAAAGTTACCCCCCATATTTTTTTTTTAAAAATTGAAAGGGGGTGGTTTCTACAATAATACTGGAAAATGTCTCAAAAGTGCTGTGCTCAACCATGGGTGTTTTCACATGACTCCAACCCAGCGGCACTTACGTGCCGCTGGGTACACTGGTGTGGAAAGTGTCGCTGTTGCACTGACGAAGAGTGGCCTGAATGTGTATTTTATTGTAAAGTCACAGACAGACAATTTTAAAAAAAGGAAAAATGCCGGGGGGTGTGGACATTCCCGACTACCATGCATTGGTTTTGGACACTGCGTCCATGTATTTGGACGCGTCGCTAGAGCACTGGAATCGTCAGCTGGCCAAACACATTGATTCCACCAGGCTTCAAAGTCAAGTGACGAGGATCCTAAACGATGGAAGGCAACAGGAAACCCGTTCAGGCGACGACACATTGGAGCAAATTCAGTTTCTATTAAACGAAGGATTCGGTGTGAAAAGGAGTGAAATACAGTGTGAAATTCACAATGAGTTTGTCATTGCCACCCTACCTAAAATTTATCAGGACTCTTGGACATTCAACTCGGCACGCATCAAGCGACAATTTAGGGTCAAGGAAGTGATTCAGGAAGTACTCGTGGTAATGCCGCGACGTCGTGGCAAAACGTACAGTACCGCCATGTACGCTGCGGCGTGTTTGTTGGCGATACCCAATTGTTCCTGTATCATCTTTTCGACTGGAGAGCGCACCGCTCGCCTCCTAATGGAGGTGATTCGTAACATGTTTGAGGCTGCTTTTAACAATGGGGCACTCAACAGGGACGACTTTAGGATTGAGACGGACAATAAGGAATGCTTGGAGTTTTATGGACCTGATGGCACCAAGCGCACCCTCATGTGTCTCCCAGGATCAGTCAGGGTAAGTTGTTTTTTCATTTTTGGTTGGGGAGGAGAGAGAAAAGAAGAAAAGGAAAAAAAAGGTAAGTTTTTAAAACCTTTTTGTTCCCGGGGTCACATCTGGGGAAAAGGTGGGAAATGCTCTTGTATTCAAACAAAAGTCCCTTTTGCTGCTTCAAGCGGAATGTAATCAGAATCCAGGCGTCGGTGAGCGCACTGTTCACACAGGTAAAAACGCTCACGCGGACAGGTAGTAATCTGCAAGTACATTAGTGTTTGTTCAGCACCACAAAAGTAGCACAAATCGCGACATCCTGTAAATCGCATTCGGCAAAATAAACCGTCCGTTGAAACGCTTTGGAAATAAATCCAATCGTTGCCGCCACTCATTCCCCTTTAATCTTTTGACCACGCTGCGGGACACTCGGATGGCATGAGGGGAATGTACTGAGATATCAAGAGAAAGAGTTATAGCGGTTAAAATTAAACTGTACACGCATGAGTTCGCGAAAAAAGCCACAGCGAGTACAATGTCCACTGCATGAAGAATATTTCATGCGACAGTACTTTTCATCATTGTCGTGTACTTTAAAATAAATCCAACCACTCATTTTTTTATTTAAACTTTAACCAAGCTGGACACTCGGAAGGCATTAGGGGAACAAACGATGATTCTAAACGTCTCCTAATGCAATATTCACAATACCACCAACCCAAGTCGTTTTCTTTCTGCAAGATTATCAGCTGTCGGAACATACGACAACCTTGACATCCCCCAGTTGTTTTTGTAATTCGTATGCGACAATATTGTCCCCCAATCTCGGCACTTTTGAAATAGATACAGTCATAACCGCTCATATCACTCTGTAAACCACCCCTTGGCTTCTAAAGGTGTAATTGGAATTAAAAAGTCTTTGTGTGTTGCAAAGCAATCTTCACAGTAAAAACTGCACAGTCTATAAGCGCCTCGATATTCCCTACAAACCACTGTATGGTCCGTCCGGCACATGCAACAGCTCCGATTTGAAAAATGCGTACTGATGCGTATGCGCGTGGGTTCATTGTTAGGCAAACAAAAGTAAATCCAGTGCTCCCCCTCTTCCTCCTCCATTTTGTTTATTTTTCACCAACCTTGTGCCTCTGATGGGTCAATTGGAATCAAAAAGTCCTTGTATGTTACAAAGCATTCTTCACAATAACTACTATGCCACGTAACGGTCCCGGGGCATTCTCTCGAAATCACTGCGTTTCCTTTGTAGCACATACAGCAAATCCGTTTCGCGTCTTGTGGAACGAGTCGTATGCGCGTGAATCCACTCTGAGGTGAAACAAAGTAAATCCAACCGTCCCTCTTTTCCATTTTATTTTTCACCAACCCTGGGCCTCTGAAGGCATGAGCGGGATCAAAATGTCTCCACGGCGCACAAAACAGGCCTCGCAGTAGAATAAAAAATAACCTGGGTAGCGCAGATACTCTCTTACAGCAATTGTGGTCTGGTTGATATCGTTACAACAACCACATGTCGTGTTACCCAAAATATTAAAGCGATAGCGCGTATGACCCATTTCCGGATGCCAAAAGTAAATCCAGTCATGCCCCTTTTTCTTCTCCTCCATTTATTTTTTCCACATCCACATGCCAAACAACATGAGGTGTACACAGCACCCAACACCAGTAAATGCATACTCTGGGAGTTCCAGGAGATACACGACGACAAACGCCAAGTATCCAGCGCACACTGCGGCAATACGCGCGTTCCGCGCAATGAGCCGCGTGTACAGCGCCTGGTGATGAATGTACCACATGACATTGCAGATGATCCAGCAGGAATAAGAAACGTGTGCGTCATAGGCAAGTAAAAGACTGTCTGAGGGAATGACTTGGGTCCAAATGTAGTGATAGCCAAAAAAGAGGGTCCAGGCGAGTACGTCAGAGACTAAGAGGTTTCGCTTGGGGTTTTTGGGCACTTGCAAAATGGTGCGGATGCATGCACAAGCAATGATGCGTGTGGCGTAGAGAAACGTAAAGCGTTCCCAGGGTAGTGGTAGCGAATCAACTATAAAACCCTCAAACAATGCTGACATTTTAAAAATGCTACGGTGGCTGGAAGGGCTCTTGTGGAGTCCAGACAGACGGAAAAAGGATGACGATGACATGCTTTTGCCACTTTATGGGGACCATCAAGGAGAAGAGGAGGAAGGAAACAGACACGACCAGGAACAGGACGAATTGGAGTTTGCACAAGAGATTTTTAGATTGGCTGGTGGTTATGGAAACAAGGCCGGTGCCGAATTAAACTTTTACTTTGACATGTTTAGCACCACGGAAGAGGAAGTGCAAAATGCTGAACCTGTACGAATCTGGTGGATGTCGCGCAAACACCCATACGCTCGACAACTCATGGCGTTACGCGCGTTAATTTGGAAGCGTGATCATCGCTTAATTTTCACACCCTATTGTTTTAGGAGCACCATTTACGGGTTTTCAGGGGACATTGTTGAAAAGGCCATTGAAGATTGTATCAATCTATGCTCCAAACACAATTTGATTAAAATTCAGGAAGAAGTGATGGAACAACAACAACAACCGACTCATGAAGAAGCACCAGTTATTAGTAGCGAAAAGAACAATGAATGAAAAAAAAAAAATAATGTTCACGTTGCGCCAAGTCTTTTTGGAGCGGGCTGAAAATGTTCAAGTGGGTCATTTTAAAGATGATAGTATTCAACCAAACATTTTCAAACTTGACACACGACTGAGTCGAGGAACATTTTGTGTTTACCGACACAATGTGTTTGCGTTGGAGACACTTTCTGCAGACGATTACATTGCCGTGTACACGTGTTCACAACGCCGTGGATGTCGTTTAAAGGCGTACACGCTGGTTCAACAGCGTTTACTACCAGTCTTTAAAATACACGAAGAAGAAGGAGGAGAAGAAGAGGACATTTATTTAACATTTGGGGAAACGCTCTTGGAGTGTCAGTCATTAGTGGAAGGGGTCACGGGACTCAAACTAATTGCTTAATCATAAAAACTTGTGTCATCCAAAGAAATCCAAAATAAACTTTCATGAATAACGTTGGGCTGAAAAAGAGTGTGTAAATGCCAAATGCCACAATCCTTACAAGCACCCACAAAAAGAGTTTTAGAGGTTTGGGGAAACTCCGCAATAGAATGCACATGTCAATGCATGAAAAGAGAAAGTACCACGTGTGCACCAAGCTTTCATCAAGGGCCATGTAGCACATGTACAGGATCATCATGATGGCATGTGTATTGTAGAGGAAACCAATACGGGGGCCCAATCGGAAGGTGCTGTACCAGTACCGACACAAAACGTACACCATTTGCCATTTGCTTGGCAAAATGGTCAGTGAAGCAATGATGGATGTCAGTAAAATGTACCGGTAGCCATCTTTGCGCTCCACAATGTTTCGATACAAGACATCCAACACCCAAAGAGCTGTTGTACCCACAATGATCCACTGGAGCTCAGCATATTCCTGTTCAATCATCTTGACACTCGGTACACACAAACAAACCCCCTTGAAAGTCCCCAAAATCTGCACAACAAACCAGGCAAAACCTGAAAGAACACACAATACACTTAAATGTCGCTCTTTCAATTTCATTGCACTCTTCACAACTCCTCGATTCACAGGCAAAACAAAAGGGAATTGCCCGACACTCTGTGTCGCACCAGATGAGCACTGTGCAGCCATCACAACAGTCCGTGTCGCAGCACGTGCAACGTGTAATAAACGTTGCGGGATCGCGACAATACCTACAGACCCTCGCCATGTCTCAATTTTTGTCTCGTAAATACCACTTTTTCCTTTTCAGGACCTTCCCACATACGTTTTGTGTCTGGTAACCACTTGAAATACATTCCAGTCATGTAAAGCATCCAAAAGAGCACATGGACAACTGGAAAACGTCCAAAGAGAAACCCGAAAGCAACTAGAAATATGAATCGGAAAACCCTTTGGTCCTGCTCTTCTGACACTGAGCGGTTCTTGTAATCTTTTTCCTGTTCATCCAACTGTTCCCAGGACGTGTTGGAGTACCATTCGACGGTTGGAGGACGTTTCAGATACCGCTGGCAAATGAGCAACAATACATCACGTTGCAGACGTGCCAGAGGGAGGTTGTGTCCTCGGGATTGTTTCCAGCACCAAATAAATGTGAGAATCTCCCGACGCACCCATTTGCAATGCAAAAACGTGAGTCGTTCAGCCAGTATGTGTGCGTAAATATCCTCCTCTGTTCTGAACATTGAGAAACGTTCGATACATACAAGTTCATTGTTCTGAAAAATTAAAGACTTGTCCTTGGTGCGTTTTACAGAAATTCTTGGACGACTAATGTGAGTTTCAAACCCTTTTCGACAGTCACGATGCTCAACAGTGTACTCGTAGACATTGTCTGGGGTAATGCATTGAACCTTGGGGAATGAAACTATCATTTCTTTCCCCCAACCCCTTGTCTCCCCCTTTTCCATAATTTCTTTTTAATGAACAAGGGGGTGTTTAAAAAGCAAAAGAAGCGCGTTCAAAGGGACAAGGAAGTGCGTCAAGAATGGCTCGATATGATTGAGGAGCACCCCATTCCAGACATTCAAGTGGAACTACTTGCCATGTACCAAAAGTTGACTGGTGACGCAAAGATTAAAAGAGCCAAGTACAATGACGACCATGATGATGTTATTCTGGAGACTGAGGATGGAAAAACAATTTTAGTTTGGCAGTCTCCAGCGTCCAGCACGGTTCGCTATGGACCTCACTCAAAGCCCTGGCCAGTGTCCGATGAGTCACTTTGGCCCCTCAGTGGTGAGCGCACCTATCAAGTGCCACACCTCTCCAGGGATATTTGGGAGTGCATTTGTCGCTTCAGTGATCCCGAAACCCTTTTGGCATTGTCCCTCGTGTCCAAGAGTGTGCGCACAGTTGTGTGCAAACCGCGCGCATCATGGTGGGAGACGCGCAGAGCTGCACTCACTCGCGATTATCCAGGGTTAGTGTTGCCTGACGCACTTTGGAAATGGTACGGGCGCTGGGAAGCGCTTGCAAACGGGTCCGTAAACCCCACGTACAATGATTACAGCAATTTTTGCGTACTGTCGCTGCCTCCTGGTGTAATGAGCTACACGAAAGCAAATGGGGAGATTGAGCCATCCCTGGCTTTCTACAGCGGAGTTGTGAAAAATCGCGCAGGGAATTCTAGAATTTTTAAACGTGTAATGGGACACGCGAGGGTTCACAATAGCCCTGTGTATCTTTGTATCCTCCAGACAGCCGCGCCACGTCGTCTTATCATGTGCTGGGGGTCAACATGGTGTACAAAACTTTGGAAGGATGTGAACTGGCAATTTTACACAAAACGTTTGCTACACGACAGGCCACTTGAGTCATATTTGAAAAAGTGGCAAAAGTACAAGGAATTGGAGAGAACAATATCAATTTGAACATAAAATCCTATTCATTCAATTCAATGTTCTGAGGTTTTTCAAATGGAGGGTCCTTACAAACGCATTAAGATTGGAAATGACGAATATGATCCACGCGACATTGCTCGACTTCCTGTGGATGTCCGTGTACACATTTTGACGCGTGTAGAACGTTTAAGGGATTTGTTTACACTTGCCAGACACATGCCACTGATGAAAGCCTTTATGAAGGAGAAGGATGTGTTTGGCAAGTGGTTTCGGTACCACACGGGGTTTACAGAGTCAGAAAGCGACCAGGTTGATGCATACGTCACGCTAATTATCAAGCAACTGGATGGAATAGGGAATGACCCATTGGGAGTTGAATGGTATACGGATGATGACTACATTTATTTGTCGGTTAAGAACGATAACAGTATTGTATTTGAGACAAATATGTCACGTGTGAGAAACATGTTTAAAAATTTGGGTCTGAAAATAAGTTCACAAAAGTACAAAAATGGTGACTTTGACGCTACTGTACAGTGTGATACTGAACCCATGTTGCAACTTGTTAAAATCGCAAGATGGATTGACAAGCACTTCCCGGACCTGGAATATAATCTACTTGGGTTAGGTAATGTATCTTTTAAACACACGTTGCCCTTTGATTTGTTGGCACTATGCCAGTTGCCCAAGAATTTTGAGCGGATTGATGAGTTGCGTCTGCAAGATTATGGTCTCGCAAAGGAGGGCAATACGGAGAAATTTGGTGTAGTTCCGAAAGTAATGCACTCAGAAGAAATTCGTGACCCAGTAGAAATTTACACTCGGCTTGTCCAGGGATTGACAACAAGAGAGTGGACAGTGAAGCAAGTTTTTCATTAAAAAGGGAATGGACGAGGGTTTGGATTGGGCAGAGTTTGAACGGGCGTGTTTGCGCAATTCCAGTGAGTTGCTTCCCGAGTCCTGTCAAGATTGGTGGAAGTCTCAGCAAGTGTTGGACGACTACCCCTTGTCCAATGGCCACAATAAAATCTTCTACGGGTACAAGGCCCTATTCGATGCCAAAATTCAGGCTTTTATAGCCTCAAGAACTCAAATGATTTCCGACATGGTCCCTGAAATGGACACATCGAGTATCCCAGACGGGTACGAGATTAAGTTTACCGAGACGCGCAAGTGTGTCAACTGCAACAAGGCGTTTTTTGGCAAGGACGGACGACTGCGCTGGGGTGCCATTGTCATGCCTTGTGGGAAGCGGGGAGGTGTCATAAGGGTTGACAGATGTGTGCAGTGCAAAGTGATCCAGTGGTTAGTGGAAGGCGCCATGCGGACCAAACTCCGAGAAAAACCTCACTGGCCTCCCCTTGACCAATGGCAACATCCCGGTTACGCCCCGTGTTCCCATTGTTATCGCAAGGATTGTAGAAACAATTGGTATTTGACAGATATTTACAAAGTGCCAGTCGATGAAAGTCCACCAGAAAAGAAGAAATTAAGAAAAGTTAATTAAGTATGTTGGAAGCGTTAGCCGAGTACATTAAGGGTGGTGGAAATAACGTAGATGATTCTCAGATGGTTGCTCAGTCACTTGCGACATGCCTTGAAAAGTCCTTCAAACGCATGAGAGGGCGCGTAGATGAACATACTGCACAGCGTGTGCGCAATGTACTGAATCAAGGAAATCTTGTCGAAGATGCTGAAGCGTTTGTGCGGTACTGTGAAGAAGGCGACAATTTCGATGACTTGTCAAACATACTTTTCATAAAGCACGTGGAATTCTTGTGTGGCTACTTTAGTGAAGCAGTTGGTTCAGAAGCTCGGTATCGGGTTGAGCGGTTTGCAAAAATTTGTGCTCGAGAAGGTTCCTCTTCATCACCACGACTCATTGACATGGCCGCCCAAAATGCCTCTCAGTGGCTGGAAAAGACAATGTATTAAAAAAATAATTAAACAAATTTCATTGCTCTTTCTCTTTGTTTTCTTCTAATGATATCCAAGCGCTCCTGAGCTTCTCTGGTGTTTTGATCAAGCTGTTGCAATCGCGCCTTTTCGTCATCACGAGTACGCACCTGACGTTTGTACTTCTCCGTCTTTTCAGCAAGCTTTGCTTGCGCCTTCTCCACCTTTCGCTGTGCCTTTTCTACATCATCGTATGCGTCAGCAATGTTTTGCTCCAACGTCTCAAGAGTCGCTACATATCCTTCTCGTATTGCTTCGTTCAATTTGATCTCTCGCAAGCGCTTTTGTTCTTCAATTTCCTCGTCGTCAATGTTTCCACTACTATCTTCTTGACCCCATTGAGTCAACGAGGGTGGTCGGGCAGCTCCCTGTCTGTCAGGAGACGGTTTTCGTGTCGCAACGACTGGTTCAAACTGTTGGTCTTGTTCTTCTTCATCCTCCTCTTCACCAAGTGATATCGACGATTGTCGCTGGCGCGGTCTTCGTGCCTCAATAATATCTTGGGCAAACTTTCTAAGTGCAGCGGGCCATGCGCCTTTGGCACCAGTGATTTTCGGACCATTTTTAATGTTTTGAAACACTGGTTGGTTCCACCATCTTTGCAGTGCATCAAAGTCGTCCATATCCTCAGGTGGATCTGGAATTCGAGGGTCAGAGTAGTTAATGTACACTTTCTCTTCTTCTTCCTCTTCCTCTTGTTCTTCTCCTTCCCCTTGGGGCTCGTCTTGGAACATGACACCACCACCTCTATCTTCATCTTCCTCCTCCTCCTCCTCCTCCTCCTCCTCGTTGGTCCGGGAAAGAACAAATCGCCTCCACAAACCATCCTTCTCCATCCAACGGCCCAATGCAGCCTTTGTTTTGGCAGGCATGGTAAAAGTTGTTGCCAAAAGATTGTAGTGCTCGAGCGCCCATTCGGCTCTTTTCTTTGCATTTTTCGGATCTGGCAGTTTGTTAATGTTTGCATGAAGGACATACTGCGCCAGCGGGATTCTTTCCAACTCTGGAGATGCCGCACGGGCTCTCTGAGCAGGGCCAGGGCGCTCCTCGTCGTCATCATCGGCTCTCTTTTCCTTTCCTCGCGTGTTGCGCTTGCTGTTGCGATTTCCTTCACGTCTTTTGCTTTCCTTCAAAAATCCAGGATACAAAGCCTCGTCGGGTTCTTCGCGATGTTTCGCCTTGTATTTTGCCCAAAGCGCTTTGACTTTGTCGTGCTCTGTAAATGCCCTGATTCTATCATTGTCTCCCAAAGCCGGAGTGTATGGGTATCCATTATCATCCAACTTGAGCACAACCTCGGGTTTATCATTGTCATCGCTCTTGCCCTTTCCAGCAATGAGCGCACAATTGTCGTGCAACCCACTTTCAAGGTGCTTGGTCTGACAGTCGTCGCCACAATAGGCCACCTGCATACAATTTTCACAGCCATACAACTGGCAGTCACGCTTGCCACACACATGACACGCGTCCATTCTTTTTTTTTCCCTTTGTTTCTAAATGTCTTTTTTTTTAAAAATACCCAAACATTTCTAATTAAAAAAAAAATGAGTGAGGGTGTCTTGAAGCGTGTTAAGAAGGACAACTTTGTCCCCATTGACCTCCAGGTGACACTCTTGTCACTGGCTGATGACATTAAGACACTCTTTGACGCTGGAAAGGTGCACAGAAAGGTGCTCTTGAGACAATATGACTTGTTTGGCAAGTGGTGTCGCGCTCACTGCCGCGTGCCGGACATTGACGCGGCGGTTCGCGAGTTTTTCACATACTTTCATTTTGTCCGTAACTACATGGCATGTTATCTGGTCCATCAAAATGGCGATTCAGATTTTCAAGTGGGGATTTATGTCCATCATGATCGAGTATATTGTAATGTGGACGAAGAGCACGTTAACGTCGTGGGTAGTCTTCTTGGAGTCGGATGGATTCAGTCGAGGGAACGGTATTTGTGTAGGACAGATTACCCAATGTTTGTGGCGCTGGAGCAGATTGAATTGATCAAAAAGCGTTTTCCAGAGCTGGACTTTGAACCGTATGCCTCGAAAAAACCAGTGGTGGTAACCTTTTCACATTGCCGACCCCTCGATGTGTTGGCGCTAGTCATGTTACCACTGCATTTGAACAGACTCCAAAATGACTTGGAAGATTTTTCCCCGAGCCTGGAACGACACTTTGATGCGTTGGCGAGGGAAAATACAGGACAAACGTATCCGTTTTTCCATTTTTTGCGCACCATGGTTCAGGCAGGCCTGTTGAGTGTCAAGGAAGTCTTGGAATGATATCAGTAAATTACCACTATAGGCGAGTAAAAGATTTTTTTTTTCGAGTGAATAGAAATACATGGAAGGTCTGCAAAAACGTTTGCGTTTGGACAATGAAGAGTTTCTAAAGTTCCTTCAAGTTGTCAAGGCTGGAAACTTGGAGTTTTTAAAGCAACTTGACGTTATTGACGTTATCTTCATTTACGAGGCCTTCCCAGAGGTCCGAAATCGCTTCAAGACGCATGAGGTGTGGAAAAGCATCTACTATGACACCATTGTTCCCCAAATGAAAGCGCGTGGTGTAAATATCACGCGCGACACCATTGGCAATAACTTTCGCCATGTGTGTATCGCTTGGTTCTTTGCCTTTCGGACACTGGACGCTGCGCGCGCCAAACTCAGTAGAAAATCCAGCTATCATGAAATTGTACGTCAGGTAGCAGTGAGAAAAAATGTTGTGCACGAGAGAGAAAATGTATATTTTCATGCAACCCAAGATGATATACCATGGATAACAGTTTCAAAATATCACACTTCTGCACGACGCATCTGGGGACATCAACTGCAACTGTTTGACAATGGAAGTCTTCACGTCGATCATGAAGATACACGATGGACGGTCGACAGCTCAGCGGAAGCCTTGTATCATTTGGCAGTCATTTTTAACGCAGAGTTGTCCGTGGGATTGTCGCTTTCATACCAGTATGATTCGGACCAAGAGTTTATGATTCGAAATAAAATTTAAAAAAGTAAATGCAGGGGCGAGTGCGTGTATATGCGAATCGTTTGACAAATCACCGTTACAAGGATGTGCCCAAAGTATACAAGTCCGTGGAAAAACCTTTGAAGGGTCGAGAGCGTTTAAAGACTGTGATTGTGATTTTATTTTTTCTTTCAGTCGCGATGCCATGTATCATGTTTGGGGTTTTAATGAGAAAATAAAATTATTGTTCAACTTTTATCCTTTTCAGCGGTGTTTCTTCTTCTTCTTCTTCATCTTCAATGTATGGGTTAACGACAATTGGGACGCCCCGGTGTGGGTCCATTTCCTGTTGTTGTTCCCTTTTCACCTCCTCGGGTTTTGTAAAAACTTCCGTCTTGTCGGCAATGATTGTCTCAGGAATGGTGTGACCAGTGTTGCGGGCATATTGTTGCTTGTCGGCAATGGTGCGTTCCGAACGTTGTGGGGCGTCTGGAAAGCCTTGACCAGCACTCTCCCAAAAGGGCTGCATAGCGTCGTACCCATTCACCTCTGAGATGCGCCAGCACCCACCCACGTTTTTGAGCATGTGCTTACAGTAGGCGAGATTGAACACCAACTCGGCACCCTGGACCGTCCCGGGGGGACTACCTCGAGGTCTGTGGAGTGTCGACTTGACCAAGTTGCAAAAGCCGTACAACTCGTCAGTCGTCGCGTAGTCGCAACACTCTGTCAAGTACGAGAGGTCATCTTCCGAGAGCTCAAAGGACACTGGCTGCAACTCATTTCGAGCCTCCTCAGAGTTCATAAACATTCGAAAGCTGTCCACCAGTGAGTACCGGAGATAGGCATGTATCCATTCAGTAGTCGGGGGAGTGTAGTGAAATTTCCCCTGGAACTGGAAACTGGCCCGAACGTCTTCCGAAACTTGACGCGTGGGAATGTGACAGCAAAAGAGAATGATAAAGTTTAGACCCTTGCACCGATCGGGAAGAGATGACACCCAGTGAATCACCGACGGGTCTTTGGATGTGCAAAGGGCGTGTCCCCGATCCACCACCATGACATGACTTGTCGCCTGCATACCATCAATGGCCTTGTCCAGTTCTTCCACAAAGGGATAGTGAGCAGCATGATCCAGGGGTGCCCGAAACCCACTAATGACAATTTGCTCCCTGTAAGGCGCCAGCGCGGCACCCAGACCTTGCGCAATGTTTAGGCCTGGTCTGCCGAAAACTAGAGGGGGGAAAGGGAAAAGATTTACATACTCAAACGACTTGACCCCCTTCCGGGCCGAAAGGCCCGGAAGAAGGAATCAAGTCTTACCTAACCAACACATTCTAAATGGCACCGATCCTCTTGACTCATCGTACAACCATGGTTTGGTAAGGGGTGTCACAATAAAGTTGGGTACAAAGATGTTTTGAATATTCTCAGGAACCCATATCATTTTTTCGAGAATATTCGAGAAGAAGAAGAAGAAGAGGGGTGGTGTTTACTTTTTGTCGCGAATGTCCGTTTCTTACAGTGTTCTGAGAGCGTTTCGAGTGTCCAGTCAAACTTCCGATGTCCTTCGAGACATTGAGCGAAAAGCTTCCGAGTGGAGGTGGTTCAAGACCAAGGAAGGTCTCTTTTTCGTCCAGACGCGCGACTACAATCCCGTCAAGCACTGGGGTGAAGATGTGGTGACCGAAGTGTCCAAGAAGGAGTTGATTATGGCCCGTTCAAGAGCGCACCAGGGAGGTTGTGGGGACTCTGCGTCTGGACAAGAGCGGTCCATTACGTGGATAAAGGACCCTGATTTGGTCAAGGAGGGACCGGGTGGTTGTTTGCAACCAGTTGAATAATAATAAAAGAATGCCTTTTTCATTTCATCAAGAGGAACAAGGGTTGATTCAACCTGAAAATACTCTGGATCGCTGACAGATGCAATGGTGCTTGAAGACCACTTTGCAAATTCCATCTCCGCGGCTTCCTTTGTCGCGTAAACACCTGCCATGTTCTGTCGAACACCGTCGACATTGGCAGTGTATTTCCAAAGAAATGGACATTCTCGGTAAATTTTCACCTTGTGGGATAGTAGATCCCGCTTGGCATTGTAAAGTGTTTTTTCCTTTTCATTCAATTCTTCAAAGAGCCCCTTCATTTCTCTCGAATGTACTCAATGTTTGACTGGTTGAGCTTAAAGGACGCAGCAGTGGGCGCCGCAGGGTTGTAATTCTGCAAAATGTGGCTCATCCAAGCTTCTCCAACCCTGTTTCCCTTGTCGTCGACGCGGTTGCGCATCGCGTCGGGAATGTGGTCCATGTAGCGGTGTGTCGGTAGGGCCTTGACGGCGACCGTCTGCGCCTCAGTGGACCCAATGGAGGCTGACGCGTGAACTCCCAAAACACTGCTGGCGCTCATCATGCCAAAGTTGGGGTTTGCCTGCTGGCACAGGAAACCCTCGGGGGTGCCCGGCTTGACCATGGGAACCATCAAAATGTCGGTAATGTGCGATCCATGCACACGAGATCCAGAGGCTTGAACCACATTTGGGACGGGCAGCGCCGCCGCAGTCGCGGCGGCAGTCATGTCCGACTGCTTCTCCACGGCAGGCTTGGAATAGAGCGCGTTTCGGCTCGCCTGGACGCGATCGGCAGTCATGTTGAGCTTGGCCTCCATCTCAGCCATTTTGGCGCGAAGTTCCTTGAGCTCAGCGTCCTTCTTGGCCTGTTCGTCAACCATTTCGCCCATTCGCTTTCCAATGAGCGTTGTCATGGATGCCGTCACTTCAGCCACCTGTTTTGCCGGTACATCAGACGGCATAAATACAGTGTTCTCCGCAATGGCTCTGTTGGCCTTGATAAAGTCCTCGGGGAGCTTCTCGAGACCCAGCGCGCGCTGAACATTGACCATGGCTGCGTCAACCTCCTTGACGCGATCCTGGGCCTTGGCCTGGAGCTGCGCCTGCTTTTCCGCGCGAAAAGCGGCCAACTCCTTGTCTTGCTCCTCCTTCTCCTTGGCCAATCTCTCGAGTTCCTTTTGCGCGGCAATTTGAGCATCACGAGCCTGCTTCAGCTGAATATCAGCCGCAGCCTGTGCAATTTCAGCAGCCGCATCCCGAGCCTTGGGTGCGTCTTGGGGAGTCGTCGGAACAACACCCTGGGGGTCCATCACTTGCAATTTGTCAACCACGCAATTTTCATCGGGTGCATTATAGCCTTGGTCGTCTGATGCGCATACCCGTAACTGTGCGCCAGGAAAAAACGGCTTTAAAACCATGCTGACCTCGTTAATTTGTTTGGCGGCAATTTCCGAGTGCGTCACATCCGGAATAATACCGTAGCCAATGGACAAGCCCGTAATGATGCCACACTCAATCTTTTCAGCCGCCCAACGTCCCTCGGGTGTGTCGTAAATTTGCGCGACATAGAACACACTATTGTCGCTTTGCACCGTGGTGTCCACCGTGTGCCCAAAGACGACTGGGTCGCCAGGCTTTTGCCCTTGGCCATGCTCAAAGATCAACGGCACCCCACGAAGATTGTTCCACGATTTTAGATCATATTCATTGACCATGACTTGCGGTTGCGTGTAAAAACTCTTGTCATGTTCATGGCGCTTGCGCGGTAACGGGCGATGCGCGGGACCTTTTCCTTTGACCAGCGAAGGATAAACGGTCCCTGTCAATGTCTTTAAAACTGGCGGCATTAATTTTTTTTTTGTTTTAATGATTTTAATACACGTCTTTCACTGTAGCGCTTACAGAGCCGCCCGAAGCCCAGTGGGCTCTTGAAACCAGTAAAATGTAAGCAAAAACGTGCCATCCTCTTGTTTTTGCACATTGAAATCAGAGTAAAAACTCTTCTTGTCGTTTGTCGTCATTTTGACACATGCAGTGACTGTGCGAAGCGTTTCAGTGTCAATCCCATCGAATGTCAAGCTACGTCTGGTCAACATGTAACGTTTTCCATCGTACTCTAAACCAGTATCATCAATCCGTTTTTGCTTCTCGGAAAATGCCAAGCGCTCCAGGTCCATTTGAACTCACCCCCTCAATACTTTTGGAACCAATATCTGACAGGTATACTCAATTCGCGTAATTCCCTCTTCGGGAATTTGTATCAATTGTATGGCTGGATTTTCCACGTCAAATTCTAATTTTACAGCATTTGCAATTCTCTGAAGGCCCTCTTTGAAAGCTTCCTGGTTTTCATGGATTGGATAAGGAACATTGACGGAAAAGATGGTACTTTTGTCCTCTTGATTTACACGCTTTGAAACCCTCATTATCCTTTGAGGTTTATAAATAAAATTGGTCTTGACATAACGTGTTGCAAAAGGTTCTACTTTTTGCTCCCTCTTCATGGTATTGCGCTAAAGATCCGCAGGTTAAGCATGCCACAAGAACAATTTTGCCAGGGTAACCCGTCTCGAGCTGCACCCGCGGAGAAACCTGAAACTGTCGAATTAAATACTGGAGACGTTCAAATGTCAAATCAAAGAATGGTTTCCAGAACGTGTCAAAACGGCGTTCAATGTCAGTTGTTGTTGTTTCCTTAAAAAATCTGGGGTTGTAGAAGAACATTTTGGGCCATTCTGGATAGAGTGTTCCTTCATCTCCTGCTCCAGCGGACTGCCGCATTTCCGCCATCATGAGCTTGCTGAATCCATGATGCATTAGAATGGCCTGCTGATTTTCAAAACAAACCATGTAACCGTTTGGTAGAAACCGCAACTCGTGATAGGGAATCCAAACGAGCTTCAACTGAAACAAGTGGGCAACCGTAGGCGCACTGGTACAGTAGTCCTGCGTTTCTTGAGGTGCATGACCTTGTGCACGTTCAATAAACTTTTGAAAATTTGGAGGGTACTTCCTAAAATAGGCTTGTACTGCACTGTAACATTTTTGAAAGGTAATACCTTCTTCCCTGATGAAGTGAGTGTATTCGTACCAGCTTGTTCGCTCACGCGCATACTTGACTGCATAAAAATACATGTGTCGTAGGTGCAAATAAAATCTTCGCCATCCGCTTGACCCATCCAAGTTTTGATCGGCGTACCAGGGATGATTTCTTGTCAGAATGAAACAAGGGAGCTCACCACCACAAAATTTAAACTCGTTTGGAATTTCACGCGCCACTCTATATCTCCAGACGGTTTCATTCTGTGCAAATTCTGCAAAAAATTTGCTGACTTGAAACAGATGCAATGCCGTTGAAGCATCACACGTTTCCGTGAGAAACTGACGCAAATCTCTTGGCCACTTTGAAATGTCCTGTTGCATACTGTACAGCTTCGCTACCGCTACAGGTTGATCCTCGTACTTGGAAATTACTCTGCGTTTTGTCTCAGCTTCATTATCATCATCATCCATACGTTCTCGTTTGTCCATGTTTCTCATCTAAGCTATTTCATTTAACCACGCTTTAAAGCATTTAAACTTATACCTCAACAACATTCTTTTAAAATTTTCGTCAAACATGTAGCGCATTGCGTACCCTGAATACTCAACGCCGTAATCATGCGCGGCAATCATATACGCTGCGCCAATTACGGCAGTCCACCGAAAGGTCCCCGCCTGAGAGTAAACGAGGACAGCTCCAACTTTTAAGCACCTTGATAAAAAGGCTACACACTTGGACAATTGTTTTTTGATTACGTCGTCTCTGTGGGGATCATCTGAAACGCGTACACGAAGTTCATTGGGGTGACGAGAAGGGTACCCAAGGGACCAGTTGACGCCAATGCTGATAACCCCCACAAAGAGCTTTGGGTCCAGACGAAGCGCATCATGTATCGTCCCGAGATATAAACCGGGACATGGCGTTTGACACGGTAAAAAGTCTTCAGAAATGCAAAACTTTGCCACTTTCCCACACCTCTCGAGCAATTTTAACAATCAAGTGTTTATCAATACGGACCAACATCATCACCCCGCGACGTCGCAACGCAATCAGTGTTGTTGCGAGTGCGCGGGCATTTAAAACGGATGTAAACTCAAACCCTTGGCCGCTGGGATGAGAGCAAATGCCTGCATTGTAAATTTCAACGCGCCACGCAACACTAAAGTCGGACATTTTTTTGCCCGTAGACAGACCACGGTTTGTTGTGACTAAAACGTGTGTAATCCTTTTGCGATCCGCGGACAGTGCAACTTCAACTGTTGCAGACTTAAATGCCCTACCGTAAAAGTGTGTCATACCATACGAACACGGTGTCCACATTTTTATTAATGAATAGCCAGAGGGTCTCCGCGCTTAGTCAATATCGCGCGGGGCGCTTGGAAACCCCTATTGTGGATTCGAAAAAAGATGCCAAACGAATCCATTTTCCATCCTCAAAATTGGACTTGACTCCCTTTGAGCGACCACCCGTGGTCGCGCCCATCCCGTATGGTGGATCGGTAACGTTCATGTTGTTGCCAGTCACACAACGCAAGGCATACAATGACGGTGATGTACCCATCATTGTTTTGCATGGTATCACTGAAGACCGACATAGCGTTTGGGTGAACGTTACGGGTTCCCTACCGTTTTTTTATGTATACTTTCCCACACGACGAGATTTCCATAACATTGTCGCAATCATGGAAGCCTTTTTGGGCAACTACTATCGAAAAACAAAGTACCGAGAGAAACAAGTGCGGTCCCAGTACATTTTGGACTGGCGGGTGGTTTTGACTGAGGACATTCGAGAGTACAAGGGACCAGGTGACCAAAAGAGACCACACTTGCAAATTTTCATGCAGGACAAGTCGTACATTAGCGATTTAGTCAAGCTCATTCGAGAGCGCCGTTTGGATTTTTACAACCAAGAGTACGACTCGTGGGACATTTTGGAGCGTGGGGAAGTTTACGAGAGTAGCGTGAGATTTGACATTCAAACACTCGTCTCCAAGGACCTCTTTGGGTGCTACTGGATCACTGCGCGTAACGTGAGGCCGGTTATCCCGGCCTCGGGGAGTCGCGCACAAATCCAAGTGGCGTGTGATTTGGATAACTTGGAACCTCGTCCAACGCGCGCAGACATTGGGCCCATTCGGTTGATGAGCTACGATATCGAGTGTGAAACGGTTGATGGAGAGCGACGCTTTGTAAACGCTGAAACTGATCCCATTATCACCATTGCATGCCATGTGACTGAATACGGAAGGCCAGAAACGGAAGACCTGGAGATTGTGCTCTCTTTGAAACCCCACCCGGGCGCTGAAACGGAGCCTTTGGGTGGCAAAATTCACCATTTGGACTTTGAGGACGAGCGCGACATGTTGTGTGCCTTTAAAGATGTCATGAATGCTGTTGATCCCGACTTGGTCACTGGATACAATATTGGTCGGTTTGATAATGTTTATTGTGCTGATCGCGCCAAGGCGCTGCACATTGACCACACTTTTACAGACTCATCTCGTGCTGTCGGTTGGCTGTGTTATCCCAAGACGAAGGTGTTTAAAAGCCGTGGCCAAGGAACAAAAGAGGGCGCCATTGTCAAGTGGGTTGGTCGAATCCAGTTTGACTTGCTCGAATATCTCCAAAAAAATGTCAAACTCAACGACTACACACTCAATGCGGTATCTGATAAGTACCTGGGTGAGCGCAAGGCTGATTTGCCATACTGGAAGATTTATCCTTTTCACCATGGGACACCCAAGGAGCGTCGCAAGTTGTACCGTTACTGCTTGCGTGACGCCTGGCTGCCCATTGGAATTATCAATAAGAACTTGTACATTGTCAGTTTGTGTGAAATGTGCCGAGCGGTTGGTGTACCCTTTGATTTTCTGCTTGAAAAGGGTCAACAGGCAAAAACCCAAAAGAAACTCATTCAGGCGACCAAGGTTGAGTCTTATGTTCTGCCATCCTTTGTGCCTCCTAAACGACCCTACGAGGGTGCCATTGTCGTTACACCACATCGTGGGTTTTACGAGATTCCCGTTTTTGTCAATGACTTTTCATCGTTGTACCCTTCCATCATGGAAGGCTACAACTTGTGTTACACAACCATTCTACTTGTTCGAAAAGCGCTTTCCTTTGGCTTAAAGCGTGACGTTGATTTCTTTGTTCCTCCATTGGACTTTGCAGAGCGCGACGAGTTTTGCTTTGTGCGTCCCCAAATTAAAAAGGGATTGCTGCCCATTGTGTTGCGCGAGCTGCTCAACTTGCGCGCGGCCGCCAAGCGAAAACAGGCTGAATATGAGGCGGCCGGCAACAAGACCATGGCTAAAATTTACGAGATGCGCCAAATTGCCCTCAAGTTGACTGCCAACTCCATTTACGGGTTTACGAGTGCCGACATGCTTCCCATGACGGAAATTGCTGAAACTGTCACTGCCATTGGACGTGACATGATTCAATTGACATCCACGTTGATTGAGGAACGTTTTAATCGCCAAACACCCGATGTTCCTCGCTGCCTCGCCGAAGGCATTGACCCCAACATGTACGAGTATTCAAACGCTGTCATTTTTTACGAAAGCGACGCCAAGGTTATCTACGGCGACTCTGTGACTGGTGACACGTGGATTCCCGTTCGTAACGCCAGTGGAGCTGACGTTTCTTGTGCCATTCAGTCGCTGTGCACGGAATGGTCAAGCGCGCTTGGCAAGGAGTATGGAACGCTGCCTGAACAACACTATGTCTATTCTGAGGAAGGTTGGACGCCAATTGTTCACGTTATGCGTCACAAGACATGCAAGGAGATTTTTCGCATTACCACGCGTCACTCTAGTGTCTGCGTGACGAGCGATCACTCCTTGCTCACACGTGACAAGACTGTCATCAAACCCACAGACGTTGAGGTTGGTATCACACATTTGCTAAGCTTTGACCAGGCCTTTGATGATGGCCTGGTGACAAGTGTTGAGTTCTTGGGTGTTACGGACGACTATGTGTACGATTTGGAGACTGGCAATCACCACTTTGCGGCTGGAGATGGATCACTGGTTGTTCACAACACGGACAGTGTTTTTGTCACCTTTGGCAACGTTTCCGTGGAGCGAGCAATGGACATTGGGCGTCAGGCTAGCGTTTACTGCAAACCTTACTACATGCCTCCCAATGACAGCATATTTGAAAAGGTCATTTTCCCGTGCCTCATGGTGGACAAGAAGCGCTATGCCGGCATCTGGCACACGTGGCCCAAACCAGACGTGATTGTCAAAAAGCAAGACGCAAAGGGCATTGAGACACAACGTCGAGACTGGACAAAGTTGTGCACGAAAACACTGGAGGGCGCTCTCAAGGCGCTTCTGGTTGACCGCGACAAACAGGGCGTTGTTAAGATTGTTCACCAAGCGATTGAGACGCTGTATGCCAACAAGACGCCCATGTGCGACCTGGTGCTCACCAAGGGTTACACCAAGTCCAAAGCAGACTATGATGAAACCTTTGCCAAGACGGGCAGCTACCCGGTACACATTGCAGTCGCGCGCAAGATGGAAAAGCGCGATCCCGCAACGGCACCCCGGAATGGGGATCGAATCCCCTATGTCCTCGTCAGCAGTGTCAAGAGGGAATTTATCAAGGGAAAGGGATGGAAAGATGTCAAAACGTCTGAAAAGGCTGAAGATCCAATTCATGTGCTCAAGAATGGTTTGGTGATTGACGCGGACTGGTACGTGCAAAAACAACTCATGGGCCCACTCATGCGTCTGCTGCGAGTCGCCCTATGTGATGAACCCATTCAGATTCAAGACGCTGACGGGCACTATGAAAAGCACCCAGAGCAAACGGATGCCTTCAAGAAGCTCTTTGTGGGGCCTCATATGAACAAACGCGTCAAGCCCATTCCCAAGGACACTTCAGGTGGCACGAATGTGCTCTTCAAGGCCTTTGAGGTTGTTCCTCCTTGTGTTGCGTGCGGTGCCAGAGCGCCCAAAAAGGGACCTGGGAAATTTGACGCATGTTGCGCGTCGTGTGACAAGGAGTCCGCGTACGCAGTCACGCGCGCAAGACTGGGTGCCGCGCGACATCGCGTCGAGTGTGTCCAAAACACGTGCGTCACCTGCCAAAAGGGCACACCGTACGATGAGATTGTCTGCGAAAATAAGGCTTGTCCAAACTGGTGGGAACGCATTGCCTGCGTCAAGGAATTGACGGACATTGAAGACATAATCAGTCGCTTTTGAAAAGAATCATATGTTTTAATCTTCTTTATTGCTCTACACGTCTCCTCTTGGTGACAATTGCCTCAAACATTTGTCTGTACCCACTGTCAAAGTGCTCCATCATTTCCTCCTCGCTGACACTTGTCATCATACGTGCCTTTGTATCCTCGATAATGTCCTCAATTGTCACCGATGACATTTTTAAAAAAAAACACCCCTGAAACAGGTTTTTATATTCCAATTGTCAGTCTCTTGAGAACCGCTCTGGACCTTCCAAGAACCCCGTCATGCGTCTTGAGGTGAATCAGCGCTTGAATAAAATCCTCCTTGGTCACACGAACAGTTCCAGGGGGAAGCTTTGATGATACTGTCCTCCTCTTTGTGGTCATTGCCACCTTTTCCATCTTGGGCAACATGGACATTGCAATGTCATTCATGTCACCCATCTGCTCTCTTTGAGCCCTTGTCGCTTCGTCTTCCTCTTCAATCTCCCTCTGGCGTTTCTTTAGCATGCGATTGTAGGCCAGTTCATCCCTTCGAGCACTCTCCTTGAGCTGGGTAAGCACGTCGGGCTCGTCTGGGACAATGATAAAGGCCTTGCTTATTTCCCGGCTCTTGTACACTTGCCGCAGCGCGTCCATAATTGTACCAACTGCATACTCGTACAGTGCTTGAAGTGTCGTCTCCATGTCTTCTGTTCTTTCCAGGGGCAACTTAAGCGTTGGAAAGCGATTCACCATGGTCAGCTGTGTCTTTTTGGCTGGTGGTTGTTGTGCTCTGGGAGCTCTAGGAACGTAGGTAACTCCCGTGTCACCAGTCCTCTGAGAAAACTCCAAGTCGGCCCTGTTGAAGATGCGCGCAAACTCCTCGGGTGACAACTGACTCTGAGCAAATTGCGCGTAGGCTTGTGCAACTGGTGCAGCAATGTCTGGACAGTGCTTTTCAAAGGCTGCCAAACGCTCCTCAAAGAATGTTCTACCCCTCATAACAAACCAAAGAAAGTGACGAGTGATATCAGCAGCCCACCGACGTAGGTCGGCGGGCTGGTATCCCCTGGGGGGGATTCTTTTTTAACAACTTTTATTGAGAGTGCCACTGTCGTGTCACTCTTTAGTTTGTTTTGCCTTCTTTGCCTCCTTGCGTTTGTGGTTAGTCACTGCCTTTTTGCAAGAGACACACTGCTGAATCACAGTGCCGTCAGCCAGCTTGGTGGACGATCCACGATTCTTGTCCGTTCCCGGGCAAGGCGTCGGGGGGTCACTAAAGGGATTTCCCCCACACACCAACGGGGACGCCTTTTCATCAGACGACTGCTCGTCCTTGGTGGTGGGACGACTTCTCTTCTTCTTCTTCTTTCCACCCGCCAAGAGCTTTCCGTACCGAATACAGAGATTGTTGACATGCTTCTGGGCGTCTGACTGGGCCTTGCGGGCTGCCTTGATCTCCTCCTTGATGGCGACAATTTCCGGGTCAACTGTCCCTTGTCCCTCCTGTTGTTCCTCCTCGTTTGACATACAACCCCCTCTCTTTTCTAAAAAAAAACACGCACTGTAAGGGGGCTTCATGACAGAACGGTGGACATTCCCGTCGACACAAAATTTCCCTGTGCCAGGACAAATGATTGTCATTGTGCGCGCAGTGGAAACAAAGGACATTTTTATTGGCACTAGTAGTTTATTTACGGCGCTTGGGAAGTCTACTCTTCCCGACAAGTACAAGGTTGAGACGCACCCTGAATGCCTCGGTGAAACTTGCAAGCTCAAATATGTGACACATTTGAGCGATCTGGAGACATTGCTGGACAATGTGCTTGGCTTTACGAAGCACGAAAGTCGAATTGTGCCGATCCTGAATGATATTGACAGGTTTGTCTCTGAAAAGACCAGGGATGACTTAAAGACACTCAAGTTCAAGCTGCCAACCTTTCATCGGCCATCAGGTATCCCCGTTCCTCCTCCGGCTTTGGGTGAGGATGTCCTCAGACGTGTCATAAGGGAGGAGATGCGCGCTCATCTGTCTCAGGAGGCCAAGCTTATTGCACTCAACAGCATTCAGGAGGACCCTGAGTTTATCAACTTGCGCAAGCGGAAAATGGACGAGGCGCTAGAAGAGATTAAGCAGCAAATGATAAGGGAACTCGAACCCTACCATGACGAGATTCGCCAGGAGGTCAGGAAGCGCCTGGAGGAACGCTTTGAGAAGGAGGAAGCGGCCAATGCGCGACACGAGGCTCTCCTCAAGCGCTTGAGACAGGAAGAAAAGAAAGAGTGAAAAATAAAAAAAAACAAGAAAAAAGGGTTAGGGGTTCATGTCAGGCGAAGAGGACGTACGAAAAGATGCTGAAGACATGTGGACAAGAACATTTCAAGCATGTGCGGAACAGGATGCTCTGGAGCGCGAGTCTGCAAACGACTTGAGAAGATCAATTTTCGCTGCTTTCAAGTCTTCCGGGATCGATAAACAACTTGTTGCATTTGGCATGTTGTCAACAGCAGAACTCAAAATGGCATCTGTCAACGACTTTTACATTGCCTTGGGGCGCTGCAAGGACATTGAAACACTCCGAGAGGTGCTTGAGTGGTTCGATATGACCAAATAAAATGTTTTCATTACATGTTTCCACTCCAATAGTACTCTTCTTGATCATCTCCGTCTTCTTCCTGCATTTCCCGAGGGACACTTTCGTGGTGATCCAAGTGTGCCAATAGTCGCATGGCAACCTCTGAGACAGCCTTGTTTGAACTGCTGTGGAATGCCAGTTCGCTGACATCCTGCACAAAGGACATGTCGGTGAGCTGTTCCACTGCTTGGGGAACACCCAAATCCATGAGATAGACCATGCCTTCCAAAATGCGACGAGCAATGTCTGGATCAGGAAACTTGGTGCGCTCCATCAAACTTGTCAGTAACGTACCCGATCCAAAGAGTTGTTTGTAAAAACTGTCATTGTACCCATGCGCCTGATCAGTGAGTTGGTAAATGATATTCAAGAGGGCAATAATCGCCTGGGTGTTGAACTTGGGTGACGCAGAGTTCTCGTACAAACGCGAAGCAATAATCTCAACCAAATGAACCAATCTTATAGCAATTTGGGGGTGGTCGACAGTTCCTGAAGCGTTTGTGACGAGAATCACAGCATCCTCAGCGACATGAGGTCGTTTGTCTTGGAGCATGTAGGGCAATGTCACACGCACCAAGGGTTCACAGGTGGTGACAATGTTGACCACAGCTGGGTTATACTCGGCCAGCACGACACGGCTCAAAACGGCCGTGGCACGTGTCACCCAGTACTCAATGGCCTCATTGGGGTTTGGCAAAGGATTGGAAGCAATGTTCAAGAGCGCTCGAAGCAGTTGAGGTGTCAACAGGTCCTTGAGCATACTCGCTTGTGTCACCTGATGAATGTGTCTTGACAGCATGTACATGCCATTCAAGGAATCTTCCAGAGCTGCACTCAGGGATGGATTTTGGGTGGGGTCCTTGGTGGACTGCACAACGGCCACAATGCGTGGCCACAGCGGTTTACAGTATTCATTCCATGGGATGGGGGGTGATGTGTGTTTCATGAGTGCAGAGTTGAAGAACCAAGCAACATACTCTTGACACTCTGGATCGTCCTGGGGTAAATCACAAAACACCTTGTGCACTTGGCCATGGATGAGGCAATGCTCGGCATTTGATCGCTTGACCACCATGAGATTGATAAGACCATAGATGAGTTGCCTTTTTATTTCCACATTGGGATTTTTAGGCACATGATAGTTGAATGCATGGACAAAGCCTCCTTCAATGAGTTCCTTGTCAAATGACGTGGTGGGAAGTTGAGCAATGCAACGGGCACTTAGGGCCACGTGTTCGTTCAACTCGACATTGTTTGTCTTTAGAATGTACAATAGACGATTAATTAGTCTCTGTGCGTCCTTTTTCATCACTTCAATGAGTGCAAAGTAGTTTCGATGGGACTTGTCATGAGTCAAAAAGGCCAGTTGTTCAAGACCCGTGAGGATGACTTGGCGTTCATTGTCGGGCGCAAAGATACGCTGGATGGAGACTATCGGACGACACGAAAATGCGTCAGCATTTTTCGTGTTGACCGATACAACAAACGGGAAAGTCAAGTCTCACCTATGGCAGCAGCACCGAGTTCGTCCGTAGCCTGTTTTTGAAAACTCTTGTCCACCCTGTCACTCATGTCACTTCCCTTGTAGTCTCTCAAACGGTTCAGCTTGGCCTCGCGCTTATTCTTGCGCAGGGACAAGTTGTCTTGCGCGCGGTCATCAGTCGCCTGTTCGGCACTAATGCCTTCCTTGAAGCGATCTTTAAAAGCCGACCCTTCCCTTTTATCTGCCATTAAGAATAAAAAAAAAACACATTGCGCGAAAGTTATCTCTTTTTTATTCTCTTCGCGATTCGCAGTTGTGTGCATGTGGAACAAATCACAAAAAAAAATGGAGGGCGGTCCAAGAACACTACCAGTCTTCTTTCTGTCCCATATCGGGTTTGTCTGGAATGGCAAAGATAAGCACTTGGTGCGAATGAAAGTGACTTTACCCTTGCCGGAAATTCCAATTGTTCCCGGGAAATCTGCCACGTTTGAATTTTTAGAATGTTGGATATCTCGTCAGTTGCTTGACATGTGTCTCCAAATGGTTCAAGAAAAATGCCCAGAGGTTAAGCACTTGACCTGCTCAGAAAAGGACTGTAACAACCCTGCCATTGCCATGTGCACGTGGTATCCATTTATCATACATGACTGGAGTGGCCACGGGCACCCAGCCATTTTCAAGGAAGGATCGCCAAACCGTGTGACCCCTTGGCAAACGTTTACGTGGTGTGGTGGCAAATGCAAACTGGACTTGCTTCAGAGATGCATGACTGACAATAATGCATTCAGAGAAGAGTACAAAATGTTGGGCGGGGACTTTTACTGCTTTTATTGCGGGCGCATGCAATCACTGGACGACTACGAGTCACCCATTGTTGTCGATTACAAGGAGAAACTCGTGTACTGTAGGGAGGGAGAATGCAAGGCCAAGTGCCGTCAAAGGGCCCCGGGTCAGCTGTTAAAACTTATGAATGAAAACAAGAAAAAACTTTGAAAAAAAAAATGGAGGGCCCTTTGAAGCGCTTCAAGGACGAAAATGGTGTCGTGTACACTGTCGAGCAACTCATGGGTTTTCCGAAACCAATTGCTGCTGAAATTTTGGTGCGCATACCAAACATTTTGGACCTGTACAACTTTGCCAACACTTCCAAGCGCGCCAGTGAAATTATGGATGAAGAGCAAGTCTTTGTCAAGTGGAATCGGTATTGGGTGGGGGAAAATGACGAGGTTATGCGTATGTTGATGAGTTCTTTTGATGGGAAAGATTTAATGCAATTTACGGAATATGGATACGACCAGGTAATTACAATTAATTATCGCGTGAAAAACAATGAGGTTGCTGTGTTTGTCCGCAGTGGAAATGAAAAATTGAAAAAGTACTTGGACCGACGTGGTGACCGTGTCGGTGACAGCGCGCAGACCTGGTCTCTTGATGTCACCTCGCCTTTGCACTTGGTCCAGACATTGTACACGCTGACAGAGTTTGCGTGGGACATGGGACTGACCTTTTGGTACAAGAAACCCGTTGTGGAAAAGCTGGACCGTTTTAACGTTTTGGCGTTTCATGCCATGTGCTATCCTCTGTTCCCTCCGACACGCCTGGAGGTGCGGGGGACTGAATGGTTAACCACCTATGTGGCAGACGACGCCAAAACTAGTTTCCGACCAAGATTTTTAGAGTTGGCGAACCGGCTTCGAGAGGGTTACAGGATGATTGTCAAGTTTGGGAAGGCCCCACTGTTGCCAAATGTCAAGTTTGTCAATTGTCACATTTGCCAGGAACCCACGGCCACTGACAAGTGCACCCAGTGTAACCGGGCATTTCACAAGGACTGTTGGAAACACGACTCGTGTCATCAATAAGTTTCTGTATTATTAAAAAACAAATTCCAAAGCTTTTCCAAGTCTTGTAGGCGACTGTCAGTCACTCGCAGCTGCTTCTGAAGACGCTCCACAATGTTATCGAGCGCAGTAATGTGCGACCACTGGACCTCCATGTTATCGTTCAAGTGTGCGTGGGTGTGAGCGTGTTCGCGCATGCGCATGCCAACTGCAAACAGGACAATGCCAATTGCCGCCACAAATGCAATGGTTGCTGTCATGGACGCGTAGTATCGGACATACTCACGCGTAGCGGTGTCATCGTCATCCTGGTCTTGTCCCTTTGAGCACTCGTAACATTGGTACGTTAGGCCAGCCTGTGTCATTTTCACGGCGCACACTGTGCACAGGGTGACATGCTCACACATTTCCTCATCCTCGGGGACAACCAGTTCGCACATTAAGCAACTTCCGCGACCCATAAGAGCTAAAAAAAAGTTTTAAAATGGGTCTGGGGACGTTTTTGGGCTTTGCGATACTCTTAAAAAATACTGAGCCACGTGTCATTCTTGCTGTTTTTTTTTTCTAATTTTCATGTGTGTAGTTTTCCTCGTTGCCGTGTTTTTGTGTGGCGTACTCCTTTTGGGATGTATTGGCCTTTTAGCACTCTGCCTGGAAAAGTTGGGGTTGATTAAAGAGACAAAGACAGAATAAAAGATGACAAGGCTTTTATTTTTCTGAAATCTTTTCAAACAAGGATGATTCTTCAATACGAAATAAATATTCGTCTTCCATGCCCACAAACTTCACGCGATACCGCAGACCACCTTGAGTGGAGCGCGTCACGCGTATATTTCCCTTCACACCTTCCACCCTGTACACCATGAAATCTTCAGCATCTTTTCGGTCGGTAAACACTCCATTTACAATCTTGTCCATGACATGACCGCACTCAATGTCTTCATGTATAACGAGAAAACAGCCCCTTTTGAGCATGTTTCTATTTTATTCTTCGCTTGACGACACTCCGGCAGACATACTCAGTTGCCGGGTGCTTTTCGACAAACGCTTGAGCTTCTTCAAACGTTTCAAAGGTGGCATTGTGTTTCACCTGACCAGTGGCAACAATGGTTGAAACAACATCATATGCAAACAGTGTCATCTCAGCGTTTGAAATGATATCCTCAAGCGCTCTTCGCGAACCTTCTCCATCGCGAAGCAGTTTGAGGCACGTTTTGGCATCCTCGGGAAGTTGCTCGTCATACCGCGACAATAGGTAGTCACACGTTTCGTTTACCAGAATGACTGAGCCGGACCGCGTGCGCTTCTTGGAGGATGGTGGTTCAACATTATCCTCCTCCTCCTCCTCCACCTCAAACCCGGATATAACTTCATCATCATCATCATCATCATCCTCCTCATCTAATGATGATTCGGACACTTCTGGGGGTTGCACATAAGTAAAGGGGGTGGTAGGACCATCCAAAAAGGATTCCAGAGATGATGAAGATGATGATAATGACGAAAGTTCATCCTCTTCATCATCATCTTCCTCATGTTTCTTCAGGCTCTCCTCGTAGCGCTCGCAGAGTGTCACAAGTGTCTCAAAGGGTGCATCATCGTCCAAGTCCAGGTATTCCTGCAAAATTTCCGTTGCCTGAAGATTGTCCTTGTCGTACTGAACGTGCTTGTCGTTCAATTGCTTCATCCGCGGCTCCAGCACGTGTTCCAGGTAGTGCGCCTGACAATAATTGTCCTTTGTTGACACATCTGAACATTCCTTGCACAACTTGAGTGTTCCACACAGAGTTGCAAAGTGTTTTTCAAACGCTCGGTCGTTTGCCCTGTACAGGCGCAAAAACTCAGTGTGATCATAGGTAAAGTCGGCATCCGTTGGGTGTTGCAAAGCGTAGCGCTCAAACACATCCAAGTACGCAGTCAAGTCTGGCAAGCCTGGCGTTGGCTTGTGCTTTTCTTCTTCTTCTTCTGGGTGCGTTCCCGTCACCTCGTGGTACAGTCTCTTGTACTCGTTAATCTTTGCCTCCCACTTGTCCAAACGGTCGGAAATGTCTGGAGGAAAGGCAGCATTCTCCAGACTTTTCAAAGCGCTTAAACGGTGTTGCTCGCACGCTTTCCACGCCTTTTCCAACTTGGAGTGCCTTTGCAACAACTCAGTGCGCTCTGCCAATCTCTCAATCCGTTCGTTGCGCTTGGTAACATCAATGTGGCTGTCCCTCCAGTTCTTTTCGTACACATCCACATTCTTTTCCCACTTGCTGCGACTAATTTTGAGTTTTTTCAACTCATTGACATTTTCACATGTTTCACATCGCTTCACAAACTCCTTCCACTTGGGCACACTCACAAAACCTTTTGGAAGCGCCTGAACACGCTTCACAATGCCTAAAATGGACGCCTGGACATCCACGGGAATGAAAGGATGCAACAACACACTCTCCCCCCCTTGACTCATATTTCAAAATTTTATTACCATGACAGTCGTATCGTCCATTGTTCTTCTGGACACTGCCTTTTCAAGCAGCAAGTTCGCCAAGACTTGCGCGGACACGCTCTCAACAGAGTTGAGTGCTTGGCGAACCCCTTCGCTGCTCACCACGTCCCACAGACCATCTGTGGCCAACACCAAGATACTGCCAGCTGGCGGTGTTGCCACATGGACAATGTGGGGTTTGGGAATGACTCCCGACTCTCGAAAGTCCCCATCGCCAATTGCTCGCGTAACTGCCAAAATGCGATCTACGCGATGCTCAATCACCCGACCTCCACATTGCTTGATGCGGTTCACCTCTTCCACGTTTGTGCGGCAATTGTCCTCCACAGTCAAAACCTGAACGTCCCCTTCTTTTGGTGGTATGAGGATGGCGCGACTGTCGCCCACGTTTGCGATACAAATGCCCTGGGGGGTAAAGTGCGCACACGTGGCCGTTGTGCCTGCCATGCGATGCATGACACTGTCATACTCTTCCATGTCCTTGTCAACTTGCTCAAAGGCCACCACAAAGTCTTGAGTCGCTTGAAAGACCCTGGGTAAATGCTTGGAAGTGTACTCGGACACCTCGGAACCGCCGTGACCATCGTAAACACCCACCATGTGTTCTGAAACACTGTAGCGATCTTCAGACGTTTTGCGACCATTTCGACCTCTCGCCGCGATACCAATGTCAATCTTCTTGGACTCCATAAAAACACCACCCACCCTCTTTATTGTTCAGTTTTTGCACGCTTTGTGTCTCCTTCTTCTTTTTCCTCCTCTTCTTCCTCCTTCTTCTTGTAATCAGGCCTGTCAGACGCTGGCAAACTCAAGAGCTTGGTCATTTTTTCCTTCAGCTGCTCCACGTCTGGTGTCGTCTCCACGGCATGGTCAGCCCAGCGTCCCAGAATGCACCCAATGTGATGCGTGAGGTGTTTAGAGTTGAAAAAGCTCGCGTAAGCGAAACACTGCCAGTAAAATGGCACCTGGTCATCTTCAAGCAACTTGACAAGTGCTTTAGCCTCTTCAACATTGTCGGGCAGCTTGGTGGATGACCCCAGAATCTCGTGGAGAACCTCAAAATGCTCAGAGTGAATGGACGGGATTTGAACAGCGTTGTCATCACCATCAGAAGATTGGCCCACATCGCTCAACATGTCCTTGAGCGTCTGACACAATTCCACTTGAGACGTCGTCAAGTGAAAAATCTTCCCATCGCATGTCGAAATTTTCATGTTTCCCAAACCCTCTTGGTAAGTTTGAATAAAATAATTCTGTAAATTTTAACCACTCGGAAAAGGGCATTCGGAACCCAAACTCAATTGCCGGATCACTAAAGGTCTGAGAGAGAAGCACACATTTTAATCCGCGAGGATTAAAATGTGTGGCGGAAAGTTTAGAAAGATGCGAAAGTAATATCTTTTCGTTTTTGTTTTTTAATCCTTGCGGATTAAAAAAACATGAAGGTCGTTTCAGTGGGTTACCGCACACAGCGCCATAGTCTGTTTACCTTTTCCTTAGCGTCAGGGCGTTTGCTCGAGGGAGCAATGAATATCGGAACATCTGAAACGGATTCATTCTTTTTCAAAATCTTTATGGATGGCGCAGGCATTCCATTCGAGTCCTTGTCCATGGAACGTTTGTTGGTTGCCTGGTTGGACAAGCCACTACTTAACATTCCATTGTTAGAAAAGACACTACTACCCTTGGAGCGGACAACACTGACACCCGATCGAGACTTCATTGCCACCCAGGCCCTCTTTTTGGAATTTGATAGACATTCCAATCACTGTAAGGTCATTTATCTCATTTTGGAGAATAACCGAATTGCATTTAATGACAAGGATTATGACACCCGGCCACTCTATGAGCCACGTTTAAACGACTTTCCTGACCACGAGAGGTACTCAAGGTGAGAGACTTTGAGCCGTGCGCGCGTGTAAGCGCGCGCACGAGGATCAAAGTCGAGAGAAAAGTAATTTTTTTGGTCTTCCATTAGGTGAGTTTAAGAAATTCCCGCACAAAAGATCAAGCGACGCTAACCCGCGTCGCTCGACCATTTTGTGCTCAAGTCTCCGCTTGAACATTCCCCTGCACCCCCTGGATGACGTCTATGATGACATTTCATTACAATACGTGTCCCAACGCATACCCATTTGGTACGCACAGCGCAACCCAGACGACCACTACACGTCTGGATCAGAGGCTGGAAAGTGGTCCTGTGGATTTTGGGTGGATAAGGATGATGATGCTAATGACCAAAACTCGCTTCGAATCACATCCATTATGCGCTACGGGCGTTTAAAAGAACCTGAGACAACCATGGTCTGTCTCCACAACTTTATTAATTGCTTGTTTTTCGAGTGTGGAACATACAAGGACGCTGAGAGGATGATTCGAGCGTCCCCTGACTTGCTCTGCAAGGACTTGACGACGGACAAGTGGAGTGTTTTTGAACTCAAGGCGTCCTACCAGAGTGTCAAGTTCCCCGACTATTACATTCCACAACTGTACTGGGAGATGATGGCAACACAGACGCGCCGAGCAACTCTGGTCAGATACCAAAGCAAGCGCGCGTCCACCCCGCAAAACAAGTGGGGTAAAACCCGCAAGGCCATGGCTTATACCATTGACTACAATGACAAGATTGCCACCATGCTCCTGGACAATGTGGAATTTGTCAGACAACACCTATCAGCTCTTGGGAGTCTCAAGGCAGTCGTTCAAGCGTTCCCCAAGCGTTTTCAACAGGCCCAAGCAGTGTGCGCGGGAGTCGTTGCGCAAACCCCAGGAAAGGAACTTGAAATTCCTGAAAAGCAACTGGATGACTACGAAAAGGCCCGATGGATTTATTTAAATCGAATAAAGAGGGTGTAGATATGGAGGACTACAATTTGAAAGTTCTTGGAGATTTTAACAGTCTTGAGAGCGCTTTAAAGTGTGTGGTTGACCTTTGTACGGGTCGTACAAGGAAACTCAGTGCGTCTGGATGTGCTAAAGGCTTATTGGTCATGGACTTGCATTTTATGCTAGACAAGGTGTTTTCAGGATACCAAGGCGTCCGCGTGTTGGAGCCTTTGGACAAGACGATCCTGACATTAGTAACCATTAACGACGACAAGATTTGGCAAAACATGAGCGACTCGTTGCCACTTGTTACCACCATGTTCCATACAGCAGTTAGTGAGTTTTCGGGAAAGGCGGTAGGAAAGTATGAAAATTCCAAGCAAATTACAATAAAAATTACGCTGTAATGTCATACATCCAGTGAAGAAACTGCACAAGTTCACTCTGTTGTTCCAAGGGAAAGTACGAGTCGAAATATTCAACCTCTACAGAGTCGTACGATGTAACTCTTACTACGTAAACAAATCCAGTAGTGTGTTCCGTGACAAATACACGGATAGGTCGTTTTATCAAATACACACAGGGATTACCATCAAACATGTCACGATTACCAAAAAGACAACACACATCACATCCACAATTATCAATTTCACGAGTAATGTCAATAACAAGTCTTTGTTTGGTACAATAAGCGACCATTTTGTCATTTTCCATTTATTTCAAAACGCCTGTATTCAATTTTAACTAAGCGAGTGTGGTCGTACAACCAGTGAATAAACTGCATCAGTCGCGTCTTTTGCAACACGTGAAAATCCCAGTTAACTGTGTAGCCATTCCACCAACCGCGCCAACCCCGTGTGTGCAACTTAAAGTACTCAGCCGTCTTTTGGTTATCAAAGGTAATTTCAACAGTGTACGCAAACCCAAAGGCAAGCTTGGTGACGTAAATGGTCATTCTTGGAATGTATGTGAAACATATGCAGGGTAACCCTGCATATGTGTCGCGCATGCCAGTGTAGCAATGTACACATGAACACTTGGCAAACTCACCAAACAAATCGAAGAGGAGTTTTTGTCTGAAAAAATAGGCCCCTTCACTTAATTCCATTTTCATTTGTTCTGACAAGCATCTCATCCACTCGCGCCTGAGTCACTTTGGGTGTCACCTTCACCCAATTCTGCTGTGCTACAAACCTCTTAAAGGCAATCTTAATCACCCGCTTGGTCTCCTTCTTATTAATCAAGTGTGGAAAAAGCTCCTTAATAATTTCAGACGCCTGAATGGCCCCTGAAAAGGCCCGGTGATGACAAGTAATATCGTGGGCATCCCGGTAGGTTTTGAGTGTTTGGACAACAAGTTGAATCCACCCAAGCTTTTTGCAGTGAAAGACGCGGTCCAATGCGAGATGCTTACATTTGGTCGAAATGCAAGTGACAATTGGTTGTTTCAACGTCTTTTCGACAGTCACTGCCGCCATCCACAGATACATGAGAAACGTCCTGTCGACCGTTGCGTCCAAACAGGCAGTGAAGGGAAATTCAATTACCCGCCTACGATCCCTGCGAGCGAAAAGAGTATCATACAAACCTCGTGCGCAGTAAAAGAGCAGCGGCAAGTCTCGAGCACGCCAAGCGCGATATCGCTCAATGAGCGCAGAAACGTGCTCGGGGCATTGTTGGCCATGATGGTCAAGCGCAGGTAGGTACTCGCGCAACACGCGCACCCTCTCAGGATACTCAAGTGTCGAGTGAAATGCATGCTTGAGTGTCGGATCCACGTTGAACCCATGAAACCCCGTCAAGACATTGGAGGTGTCACCGTGGTATCGCGGACACTGCAACATGTCCCGCATAATTTCCAGTTCGTCGCGAAAGTGAAAGGCCCGACTCAAAGGCATGTCAATGGGTGGCTGGGTACTACAGTCAACAAAGGTGAAACGCAGGAGAGGGTCTTCCATTCTTAAAAAAAAAGAATGGAAGAAGAAGAAAAGGAAGAAGAAGAGACCCCCTCGACTTGTGTCGTTTCTTCTGACGAAGAAACTGAAACCTACGGCGTTCCTCGAGATGAATTCTCAGTGGACCCCAAGATGATGGACCCAGTGTTCAAACAAGAACTCCAAGGCATTGTCTATGTGGACCTTCCCAAAGATGTCGACTACGCTCAGCGCCTGGATGAGGAACGCGCCGTCATGTTTACCAATGACGGCGTTCGTGGTGAGCTCTTGACGCGCGACAAGGCAGTTCAGTCAGCGTTCCCACCTCTGGAAAAGACGCGCTGCATGTGGATCGGCGAGTGCTACGCGTTGGCCGAAGAGTTTGCGCAGCCACTCAATGTTGCTGAGTTGGCCAAGGAGAATGACGCACTGGACGACGAAATGTTTCAACATCGCTTGAAGAAGATATCCAAGATTATCCAGGCGGATAACTTGATTAGGGAGTTGGGTGAGAGAGGAGACTTGACCGCCCGACAGAAACTCTGAAAACTAACGTTTGATATTTTTTTTTTCTTTTAGTTTCCAGGTGAGTTTTCCTTTACTTCTCTCCTTGTTCGCACAAAAGACTGGGGAATGCTGACGCATTCTCCAATCATTTTGTGCTTTCTCTCAGACTTCGCATGGAACTTTACATGTACCCCAAGGAACATGAGCGCATTCGAGATTGGATCAAGCAAGTTTCCGCGTTCCGAGCAACTCTTCCCGATGATGGGACGGCTGAAGATGAAGCTCAAACGCCTCAAGCTCACTTTCAGGCGAACCAGCTTCTTGGGTTGCCCTTGCCGCCCGCCAAGGGTGAAAAGCGACCCATTTTAAAGTGTTCCTGGACGTTGAAAAAGAACAACATTTTCAAACCGAAAAAGGCAGCCAAGTTTGACGGTGTCCTAACAGCGCCAACCAAGCGTGTCATTTGGATTGCCAATCTCAAGCAAGGGCTCCCGTTTTGGAATCGGTACACGGGCATTACATGCGACGCTTTTGATGTCTCTGACAAGGATGGACATCTCGTAACTGTCTCTTCACTCACTGTAACGTGGTACAAGATACTCGGGACGCGCCGTAAAAGCAGAGGAATGCTTCTGGCGGACGCCCAGGTGACCATTCAAGATGTAAATGGTTGTTTGGGCACACCAAGAATGGTTCGCGCATTTGAAGGTCAGCGCGCGCTCATTGTCTTTGAACGCCATGTGATTTTATTGTGTCCCACGGAACCCACAATGGTCTACGAGTACTCGTCCGAGGTTTCGAGTGCTGTGTACATTTTGGGCCGTGTGATTGTCGGCACTCGAAATGGTTATCTGATTGACGGAACAACGACTACAGACATGCCCTATCGCACACCAGTCACCTACCTGGAGCACCAGGGTGGTGGTGTCTTGTTGGCAGCCACTCGGTCAGCCATTTATAGGTTTCACGTGAGCCCTGAAATTGGACCCTACCAGCTCAATGTGCCCTGTCCCATGGGTGTAACGGGGTGTGGTGCACTCATTGGCTCTGTCAGCTTGACTGGGAACGTTTGGTTGACAAACACCTTTGCCAAGCAGCAAGTGTCCAGGAACATTAACCCACCCCCGGGAATTGCCAAGAACATTGACTTGGACCCCAAGAAGGAAAAAAAGAAGAGTGATGATGATAATCCTACAACCTTTTGGCGGCTCAATTACCCCTTCCAGTACCAGTACAGGGCCGTTTGGATGGGTCGACTGGAACTACATGTACTGTATCCAGACATGTCAATTAGAAAACTCTTATTTAAAGTGCTGCCGACTGAACAATAAAGAAGAAACACACTCGCAGTCACTCAACCTACTCTAATCAAACTCCGTGTTCTCTCCACGCTCAAAAACAGGCCACTGTCAAAAATGGTCAGATCCAATCTGGGTACCTAGATTGGATCTGACCATTTTTGACAGTGGCCCGTTTTTAAATGTTGAGAACTCGCGAGGTGAAAAGAATACACCTCGCACTCACTCAACCATCTCTAATGAACTCCAAGTTTTCTCAACTCTTAAGAACAGGTCACTGTCGAAAATGGTCAGATCCAATCCAGGTACCCAGATTGGTTCTGACCATTTTTAACACCAACTATATACCCCTCTGAAAATTTTCATGTCCGCCATGTCCCCGACATCAGGTCGACCTTGAGGTCGACCTGATGAAAACCCTGGTTGGTGATCATGGAGGTGGTAATGTAATCAAAAGAGCTCCAAGTTTTCCGAGACGTACCCTCTGGTTGTGACATTGACCTCCATCTATGGGACATGGGACACATCATTTTTTCCAGAGGGGTATATAGTTGGTGTTAAAAATGGTCAGAACCAATCTGGGTACCTGGATTGGATCTGACCATTTTCGACAGTGCCCCGATTTTGAGTGTTGAGAAAAATTTGGCGTTTGATTAGACATGGTTGGGGGAATGTGACATGTATTAAAATGGTTTTATTACCCAAGGTTTTTCACGAATCTTACTTTGGAGCTTGTCGTCCAGCATGGTGATAATGTCTGCTGGTTGTCCTCTTGTCATGTTATCAAACAAAACCTTGGCAGTTTCCTTCATGCTGAAAACACACGACATTTGAGCCAAAACGTCCATGTAAATGACCAACTCGGCTGGGTGTTTGCACATAAAGTGTGCTGCGCTCAACTGGGAACCACTCAGGACAGTGTACGTGGGATCAGCCTTACGCCACATGTACGTCCAGGTTTTCACTTGAAACTGAATGGTTCGGTAGTTTTCTTCGTGACGATACTCCATCAGCCAGTCACAGAGTGCCACCTCAGCGTACGCGTTGCACCAAAGTTCGTGGTGGGTCGCGTGAAAGAACTCTCGGAGCACACTCACGGGAATGCAAATGTTATACAGCTCCAAGATGGATTGCTTGTCGGGTGTCTTGCAGGCAATGATAAGTTCCTGACGACCTATGGCCTGATCCACATCAGCATAACTGGTCAACGGAATGTGCTTGGCCGTCTTGTAATGTGTGTTCTCCGGGCACGCAATGCAGCTAACCTTGTGTTCTTCCCGTTCATGCATGTTGATGTGTTTGACATGCTTTTCGTACACAAACACCCTCAAGGGATGCCAAAGACCATCGTCATGGGTAAAAAGAATCCACTGGTCGTCGTCCTTGATCTTGTGAGTGAGCAGATACTGCATTTGGACAAAGTGCGGCTTAAAGGACTGGAACTTGACACATTCCCAGCGTTTGCCCGCCGCAACGGTGAAGAGTTCCTGAAAGTTCACCTGGTGATCCTTGACGCCCACATACAACCCAATGTAAAGCTTGTGAAATGACGCTTCCTGTTGCATGGCAATGCTTTGCATCATGTACACAAAGTTTTTCAAACGGGCCTCATCCTCCAAGTTGGCTGTAATGATGACACTAATCGGAGAAGAAGCCACCCCTCTCATTGCTTTTTTTCCACAAAAAAATGAAAAAGCAAAAGGGTCGCCATCTTTTGGGTCTCGAGTACGAAGAAGATGATGCTCCGCAGGTGGACTTGAAGCGAGTCAGAGAAGGTTTGGAGCAGTGTATGGAGGAAATGGCCACATCCTTTGCCATTGTCAATAAACGCATCAAGGACGCTCTGGAGTTTGTCCGGGAGGCTGAAGCAGACCAGGATTTTGTCGTTGAGGATGAAGAAGACAATGATGGTGTCGTCATTGTCAATGACGACGATAGCAACTCTGACTGGATCAGTGATGCTGACGCGGAGAAAATGTGTGCCATCCTTCAAATGCTCGAGCATGCTACCCCAAACAATTCCTTTACCGACTTGTTGCACACTGAGTCTCGGGAAGTGCGCCTGTGGTGGCAAAGGGTGTTCCAGGATCGGTTAGACATTATTGATCGTGGCTTTGGACACGACAATGGGAAACGCGCGCAACTCCTATCTCGCGCCATTCGCGACGGCATTCTTTCCAATCGCACCGTGCAACTCTCCGTCGTTAAACGTGCGCTTGAAAATGACCACTGCGCCATGTGTGGTATGACGCGTCATCTCGGCCACAAACTGCAAATTCACAAGACAACGCACATGATTGGCAAGAGTTGTGCGGGCGTTGTCCAGGCGCTCATTGACTTTTGGGAGGACCTTGCAACATTTGTAGTCCATGACGAGAATAACCTCGAGGAGGGTAGAAACGCCTATGGGCAGTTGATGGGTTACATGCAGGCCATTGAGCAGGCCCACGAAAATAAGGCCATGAGGATTTAAATAGATGGAAAGAGAAAAAAAAAGTTTGACTAAAACATGCAAGAGCCTTTGCGAAAGCGGTCCTCCTTCTCCGAGTCTTCTTCTCCCTCTTCTGGGGTCACTGGCCAGTGTCTCTTTAACATTCTTTTGAGTCTTGTGGTTGTTGCGGCTTTCATTTTGGGTGTCATTGGAACTGTGTTTGGAAATAACGCATTGGCTTCACCTACTGGATATGGAAATGCCTTTACTGAAACGTCACCCAATGTCAACTTGACGGACGCTCCTGGTGTGTCTGAATTGTTCCTGATATTTGGATTTTCGCTTCTTCCGGGGAACTTTGGGTTTGGAAGCATGTCCGGGCGTATCGTCACCACCTCTTCAGGTCCCCAAAATGTTGTCATTTTCAACCCACTGTCGACCATTGCCAACCAGCCAATTGTCATTGGTGCAATCCCAGGACTGCTCATCTTGGCTGTAGATAACACGACAACGTACCCCATTTTGTTTCAAATTGCACCCACGCCCTATGATGTGACACTAGTGATACCGGACATTGCGCCGGGAACGTGGTTGCTTACGCAGCCTTTTTTTGGAGCAAGTAAAAATGTTTGAGGGTTGCCGTAAACGTTTGAGAGAAATTGACGAAGAGGCCTCGTGTCTCAGAAAGCAAATGAGGGACATGGAAGAATTTCAGACACGTCAGGTGAACTCAGCACTTGTTCGACATGTTGAACGAACGTGGCTTAGACGCCGCAAGTTTAGAGTATGCTTTACCGGCATGTATTCGACAATTAAGTTGTTTAAAGAGGACATTGAGATTGAAACGACTCATTCTTTTTACAAGGATGAGGATGCACATTACATTTCTCACCCAAGCTTGACAACTGGACGTTTACGTTTGTCAGAGGACCTTCAGTCATTTTCATTGAAATATTCAGCGTCATTCGAAGAGTTCTCAAAGCTACAAGATGTATTGAAAAGGAACGGCAAATTTCTGCGGGAGTGGAGAGAACGTTTACCAGGCTTTAGAGTGTTTCGTGAACGCCTGAGTGCACTTTCTCCAGACTACTGGGTGGCCAAGCGAAATTTTTTGTTAATTCTGCGGGCGCACAAAAGATATCTTCCGTTGGACATTTGGAAACTATTGTGGAGTTATTTAAAAGAATGAACAGGGTGAAGGACGACTCTGGACTCAAGACAGATAATGAGGATGATTTTTAATGTAATCAATAACTTGCCGTGCAATTCTGCGCTGCCGACACACCTTGTCGTAACATGACGACATGATTCCATGGCAAACCTTGTCAAAACGTAACTGACATTTTTTATCCAAGCATGATGCCCGATGATAAACATATTTCCGAGCAGGTCCACGACCGTACCAAAATTCGACAAAATGAAATCGGTCACACAGGGCGCATTTGTACAGATGAATGTGCCACGCCTTCACGTCATTTAAAATGAACACTGAAAAAGGCCTGATGATAACACGTAATCTTCCCACAGTCGCATGATATTCTTTTTCGCGCTCTAATGCAGTTCGTACGCCGGATGACAGGCATATAAAAACTGGGACGCCAGTTTGAAAAAGCGTTGAGTTGACACCCCTTGTCCAACCATGAAGCAGTCCATTCGGTAACGTTGGCACATTCTGAATTGTATTCAGTTGAGCGAATTGGTTCTTCTTCATGGGGAGCGTATTCCTTGGCAATGCGCGCCGCTGCGCGGCAACATTGCGCCAAATTGTAAAAAGTCACCAGGCGTTTTTGTCAGATACAGCAAATAGCGAAGCAGTTGTTCCAACAATTGACCCTTAAACATTTCAAAAGAATGAATCATAGGGTGACTGCTCTTTCCAAGCGCCCGCATCCGGACGATTTTATTTTCATGCCATCTGTCCAAGAGGAAGAGAAACCCAAGCAACGCAAACGTGGAGGGTCCGAACACCGTAAGCGAATTTGGGGATGGATGTTTGGAACTGACAAAAAGGCTCCCTGCCCACTGTGTGGGGAATGTGACATTTTCTCTGGGGAAAACACCACATCGCCCTTTGAGGCTGCACACATTGTCGCACACGCCTTTTCCAAAGATGAAGAGGCTGAACGGAGTCTGGGTGAGCAGGTTTTCTATGTGGTGCCGTGCTGCAAAACGTGCAATGACGCCACGGGAACGTCTTGCATCTGGGACTACCTCTACATGACATCTCGAACCCACTTGCTCAAAACCTTGGCCTGGAAGTGGTTTGTTGCCTATTCTAACAACTTTCCAGCCACTGTCGAAAATGCTCAGGGTTTTCTTTGGAAACTGGTTGACAATTTATTTGGACCAACGCGATATCCAAATGGAGGCGGCATACGCTACACAAACCAAGTGTATCCCATCTTGTACATGCTGCAACTTGCCAAACTCCAGGAACGCCAGCTGGAACTCGTAAAGACAGCTGCCGAAACCCATAAACTAATGGAGAGTCTTTTGAGGAGCTTAAAGTTTCAATGAGGCGCCACTTGAAACTAATTAATGACGTAGAGCAGGAACCAGCTCCACCTCCTCCTCCCCCACCAAAGGTCAAGGGGTACTGGGTGTATAGGACAGTAGTTGAGGAAGACACAACTGACACGGCTGGATCGACATCGTGGTGTTTCTGGGGTCTCTTTGTGTTTTTTTTTATTATTATTCTGGCCATGTTCCTTGTTTATTGGCTTGTTCCGTACCCTTACTACTATCCATATCCACCCCTTCCGCCTCCCGTCAAGACATCAGAGGGAGGTCAGGCAATTCCAGGATTGGGAGTAGAAGACTTGAACCGACACGATCCCGACCCAAGTTCCTGTGGACCGGGCGAAATTCATAATGTTTCCGCCCAATCATGTCAAATGCGCGTCATGTATCCCTCGGCAGTCGATGGAACACTCTACAATTATTCTGTGAACCCTTGCGAGTCCTTTTATGAACATGCTTGTGGGTCCTGGTTGTCCTTTAACGCTCAACGCGGGTTGCCGAGGGTTGATCGGTCTTTTGGCTATGTCCAGCGGCAAAACAAGGCATGGCTCAGGCACCAAGTGCTGACGCGCCTGGACTCGCCGCTGAACCACTTTTATCAGTCGTGTGTCGAAACGTTGGTCCATAAGACAACCAACTCTGTCGACCAGACACGTGTGTATCGCAACTACGTCCTCATGCACATTCGGCACTCGGTTCATTCCATGACAGACTTGCCAAAGGCCTTTGTAGAGCTCATGACTGTTGGCTTTACGTCACCCATCTCGGTGAGTGTCTCTGAACATCCGCTCAAGGACACTCGAATCATTTACTGGGCCACTGATGGCTGGAAGAGGAGCGAGCTAAACGTGTCAGTGGTCCATCAGGTCTTTTCAAGCATGTTTAGCGCGTCCGTGGCGACCCAAAAAACTGAGCAGTTTTTAACGCTCAACACCCTTTTGGAGCGCTTTCGAGAGCGCGTTGAGGACATGACACCCAAAACCTTGGACCAGTATGTATCCTACCTGAGCTCCCAGGAGTTTCGTCAGCACGACTTGCTCCAAGTGCAGGACATGGTCCGCCTCGTGGGAGAAGACTGGGTCAACTTGATGGTGGAACGAGGTTTCCCCAAGGCACTCTTTGAACAACGAACAGGCGACACGTGGGTGCGCGACTTGTCCTACTACAAGTGGTTTTTCACCCAACTGCTCACTCAACAGTCCAACCTGGACCAGTGGAAGGCGTACATTGAGTTTTCCATCCTGTACCACACATCGTTTGATTTTTTCCCGCAAGTTTCATCAAACGTTTTGTTACGCCGTCGAGGATTAGGAGGAGGACCACATACAGAAGACGACTGTTTGATGCTGACTGAGCAAATGCTCCCAGGACTCGTTTCAAAGCTCTACCAAGTTGACAAGGGAATGACTGAACGTGTCAAGGCTCTTGCTGAGCGCATTCGAGAAACGCTCATCTCTCGAGTGTCGTCAGCGAGTAGCCTAATTGCTCGAAATGAGACACGAGAGTATCTTGTCAACAAGTTGCGTCACTTGAAAATTCGCGTGGGTGGAGCCAATCATGTGTGGAGAGAAGAGAAATTTCCCATTATGGCTGATCGGTATATGCAGAATATTGACTCAATTCGCCGAGATCGCGTCCAGCGCGACTGGAACAAGGACGTGAGCTCGAGGAGTGATGCACAGCGTTTTGGAGCTCCATTGACATTTGTCAACGCCATGTACAGTCCCATTAGTAACACAATTAGCATCTTCGATGGCATCCTCCAGTATCCCTTTGTTCACCCTCGATTTTCCAACGCTTCCCTCTTTGGAACCATTGGGACAGTCATTGCGCATGAAATGGGACACGCGCTTGGACCCCTGGGTCGCCAGTTTGACGAGCGGGGTCTCTTTAGGCCCTGGAGGGAGTTTGATGAAGGAGCTGATGAGTCCTATAGGCGACGAGTGGCATGTGTGGAGCGAGAATGGAAGTTGAACAATGTCACGTGCCCAGTGGACCATTACGGATTAAAGACACTCGAGGAGGATGTGGCTGACGTCATTGGGGTCTCAACTGCTTACGAGGCATCCCCCAAACAAGACAGTGAGTTCTTTTATGCGTTTGCACAACTCTGGTGTAGTGTGTCGTCACCTCAGGTGGAATGTTCAAAAATTCAACACGATGTGCATGCAATCCCGCGTGTTCGCGTGGACGCCACGCTCAAACACATGAAAGCTTTTCGAGACGTTTTCAAGTGTCCCATGGGTCACCCAGAGACGAAAAGAATGGTTCCAAAGAGTGACGAAGAAATTTGTCAAGTTTTTTGATTATTAAAATAACGTTGCACCGTTTTAGCGTGCTTTTCATCACTGGGTAAAATATTATCCCTCCCATACGTAAAAGCCAGCAATCGGAGAACAGGATAGTACCAAGGATACGTTAACGTATTACGATAACGACAACCCTTTACTTCACCATAAGACCATCGACACTCAGTGTAAGGCATACGCACATGCACAAGATACACGTGTAAGCACAGAAATAACCTCAAATCCTCGAGAGCGCTTGGAAGAAACCTCAAGGCAATCGCTCGGCACCTCTTGGACACGCGCGATAGTGCGACAAGTTCCGGCCACTCGCAGTGACGCGCGATACACTCAATCATGTCCCTGGAGACATGGACAATGTCTCGTTTTTGTCGTTTCAACGGACCCTCTGACATTTTTTTTGAATGTTTGAGGTGCTCTTTATCAATTTGGCGTCCATTGCGACACTCTACGCGACTGAACCATTGTTAGTGTGTGTCGTCGCGGCCATATGGGTTCAATACTTTACGTCCAGGATTGCATCCGAGAGTGGCCTCTATATCATTTCGGTGCTCGTCTCAACCCTTATGGTCAAGAGGGAACTCCCCTTTCAGCCGAGTCTGTTCCATGCGGAAATGTGGGTGCTTTGTATCGTTGGGACAGGCCTCGCGTACATTCAAATGAACGAGTACGTTTCCTTGGTCATTGTAGAAGGCATAGCATGGGCCTGGGGAGGAGTCCCGTGTCACTTTAGTCAGTATGCAAGGTGGCTACTGCTGGTAGTGTGTATCACCACGAGGTACATTTGGTACCCAGAGACGACCTTTTACGTGACCATGAGCATGATGGTATATTGTGTGGGAGTTATTGTTGCTAGAAAAAAATGAAGAGAGAGGGTTTGCTTGAGCGAGCGCGTGAAAATGTCACCGGATACCAACAGAGACTCACCAAACTGAAAGAGGGCATCACCAACGAGTTTCAAAGTCTCGTCAATCTTAGAGGAGACTTTGTCGATGCTATTGTAAAGGCCATTGAATCCGCTTCGCGAAAAAGCGACACGCGACTCGAGCTCAAGTGCGTTGGTTATGAATGCGACGACCCTTCCGACAAAGTCTACATTGCGTGTGGGAAGGATGTGTTGTATTTTTTGTCCTTTGATTTTTTGCAAGAGGACTTTTCGGACCTCCAGACTGATGATATGCGTGCTCTTTTAAAGCATGCACACAGTGTATACGTTCGCCGGCTCTTTGAAGCCGTTAAACGGGAGTTTGCAGAGTTTGACATTCAAAGCAATGATTGGACAGATGTGAAAGATGCAAACTTGACAATTAGCTGGGAAAAATGAAATAAAGACGTTCATTCATCTTGTATGTAAACGGGTAATCGGCACCCACACCACATGGTCATTTCTTCAGGCTTATAACGTCGTACGGGGTTCTTGCTGTGTTTTTCTACACAAGCAGCATCATAATACATGCACGAAAAACTATAGCCCGCGCGTGGATCATTGCACATTTGGTGAAAGGTGTAACTTGTAGGCCAATACCATTCTTGCGCCAACCATTCACCATGCGCGCGTTCACAATAACCCACCAGTAAACGTCTCACATCCCTTCTATGGCGCCCCAGACACCTTAAAAGAACCAAACGCATACAATCGTGCCAGTTCCTGTCCATGAAAAAGGACACTTATTGTCAAAAAAAATGAAAATAAGTATTTTTATTCCGACACCTTGCTCCTTTTCTTTTTTGGTTTTCTTTTCAATAGCTTTTCGCGCAATTCGGCTCTTTCACATCCCTTTTCATTCACAAAGGCGTCATAGTTGTCATCAAAAACATTTCCAATGACTCGAGTGGACTTGGAACGAATGTCCCCAGTTTTCCTATTAATCCTGTACTCGTTTAAAACTGGTTGGTTTAGGGCTAGCATTCTAAATTCCAGTCGTATCAGACGCTTATCCCGTGACTTACACACTGGGGTTGGCGCTCTGAGCTTGAGAAAGTCGTGAAAACGGTTAAAATGTGGCTCAAGAATCGTTTTGGTCACAATGTCACTGTCGGCGGGCGGTAGCCATTTCCAAAAGTGCTTGCAAGCGCACCGAAGACTCCTGTATGTCCGTAAATCTGGAGAGTACAGTGCAATGTGTCTGACCAAATCCCTCCAAACTGCTAAACGGCGCTTGTTAATGTAATGCGCCAACAAGCGTTCCCTTTCAGGGGGACTTAGTGATAAAAACAAGTTGAGCACCTCTTGATCGTCAGCCATTTGAACATTTTTTGCATCTGAAAAAGACACCGTAGGGAACAACACAGTGATCACAGAACCACTTGTGACAACCTGCGCACTTGAGGAACCCCGTGCATGCATGTCGAGCACAGTTTCGACCATTTCGCACGGAATACTCAAAGGCGTTGCAAGTGTCCGTGGAGCAGTAGTAAATGTCACAATTTTTAAAGTGTAGCAGTTGGTCCAAAAATGTCTGATCAAACTCTGGACAGCAACACATTTACTCGTAATTAAATTTATTCTTTCGAAAGATGAAAAACCACCCCATGCTCAGCACAGTTCCAATCGTCGCCCCAATGGCACCCAGCGTTAGTCCCGCTGGCACGTCCGGGACATCGGATGATCTCCAGAGAACCCCCAACAGCCCAATGGAACCCACACCAAAAGCACCTGTAAGCGCCCACCCAAAATCCCCACAGTCTGAATCTTGGACATCATGGAAACAGAACATGGGTAAACAACACGCCACAAAGGCCACAAAGACAATGGTGACAGGAAAGGGAGACTGCGACAAACTACACGCGATCCAGGTGAGCGTGATCATTGTCGCGATTCCCAGGGACATGCCCACAAAGAGCAACCACTTGCGCCAGTTTAACATTTTTTTATTTATTTCGTGAACCATGTATACACAGCAAAGAATGGTACTGCAAACCCCAGGTGATACTGAGCAACATGTGGACATTGCTGGACGATTGGTGCGATTTATTGAACGTGCCAAGCACAAACCACTTTGTTGGCTCAATCAGTAAAGTTTTTCATTTAAAGTCTAAAAACGCACACCAAGTGATCAAGACCATCAGCATCATGGGAAACTCCAAGAACCACGTAAAAAACGTTTGGGTAGCAAATATCCAGACAAAGTCAGGGTCCTTTTGGAGTGACGACAGCGCCAATGTCACGTTTCGAGCGCCCATGGGGGAGTTTGGACAACGATTGACAGCACTGTTGAAAAACTCGGGGACCAAGCAAGCTAGCTCGGATGTGCAAATGTTTGAAGGAAACCCCGGCTTGTTGCAGTTGACCCAATTGTACAAGAAAAACGTGAACCCAGTCGCTTGTAAGAACCATGACAGCACGATGATTGTAATCCACAGTATCCCACAACCCCGAAATCTCCCAAACCCCCCCACAAGCGTAATAAACGCAAAGAGGAAAAAGATACGCTCTGTAAAAATGCTTGTAGCAACCCAAGCCAGGGACTTGAACTGATCAGACACTACGACATTGGTACATGGACCACCCATGGGGACACAATTGGACACGTAAAACTGTGCATTGACAATTAGCACACCCGCTGCAGCAAAGCATAACCCCCAGACAACCCCCATGACTGTAAACACCACCCGAACCAGAGTGTTTTTGTCATAAATGTCATTCCCAGTCAAGCTCATGTTCTTTTAATTTCTTTTCACTTTTTTTGCATATATATCACACACCCCTTCTTGTTCGAAAAAAACTGATCACCTCGCACTCATCCAACTATCTCTATATGAACTCAGTCTTTTACCAATCGTTAAATAGGACCACTGTCGAAAATGGTCAGATCCAATCCAGGTACCCAGATTGGATCTGACCATTTTTAACACCAACTCCCTACCCCTCTGGACCGGCCATGTCCCTGACATCAGGTCGACTTTGAGGTCGACCTGATGGAAACTTTGATTGGTGCTTGTACAAGTTGTTGTGCTATCAAAACAGCTCCAAGTTTCCCGCGACAAACCCTGTGTGGGTGACATTGACCTCCATCTCTGGGACATGGCCACATTGAATTTTTTCAGAGGGGTAGGGAGTTGGTGTTAAAAATGGTCAGAACCAATCCAGGTACCCAGATTAGATCTGACCATTTTCGACAGTGGCCTCTTTTTAAGGATTGAGAAAACTTGTAGTTCATTTAGATATGGTTGGACAAGTGCGAGGTGCATCCCTTTCGCCTCGCGAGTTCTCACGGGCAACTGTTGAAAATGGTCAGATCCAATCCAGGTACCCAGATTGGATCTGACCATTTTTAACAC